>Ga0209323_10000365_pt1 | contig 29110 bp, 29 predicted proteins | sample Rifsed19ft2_FD_184014 | JGI IMG/M metagenome (GOLD analysis project Ga0209323, IMG submission 184014) | Soil microbial communities from Rifle, Colorado, USA - sediment 19ft 2 (version 2) | ecosystem: Environmental > Terrestrial > Deep subsurface > Rock core/Sediment | place: Rifle, Colorado...
AGTGAATTGTTAATCTCACGGGCAATTTCAGTAATTAACATATCTGATGAAGCTGTATTCTCTGTTTGTGTGGCTTGATTCCACATCTTTTTTAGTTCGGTCACATCTCCGGCTATGTGGATTGTGCCTGCACATTTTCCCTCCTCGTAAAAACGCTCCAGCGATTTTATGGAATCTGACAAGGTTACATTTTCAATGCTCATCGCGAAGTAGCTGGCCAGTATGGTCAGAAGAAGGTTATCGTATTTGTCACGTTCAAAGGTATGAAAATTCTCAGGCACTATACTAAATACGGCAGACAGCCCGATCAGTTTCCGATTGTGAATAAGGGGGGTATTCATAAAAGAAGAATAACGCATATCCAGTACCGGACGAGATACGATATCTTTCAATCGTGTAGACAACGGAAGAGGTGAGTCCTTAATTTTAGAAAAAGGAATGCCCATGGAAAAAACGGGGGTAAGATTTTCATTATTATTATTGAGCATAAGAACGGATGCATCAGCCTCTGTAAATATCTTAAAATGTTTGGTAACCGTCCGTAAAATTGATTTATAATCTAAAAGTTTGCTGGTGGGCAGTAAAAAGACGTTCGAGAGGGTCTTAAGCCGTTGGTACAACTTCTTTTCATCTGAAATAGAGAACATATATCAAGAATCCTGACCCGCTAAATCCGAAGCGCTAAACCCGAAATTCGAAACAATTTCAAAATTACAAATTCAAAATGTTCCAAACCTCGGTTCCAATTTCTGGCATTTGACATTAGAATTTGTTCAGGATGATTATATTTAAAACGACACTTCTTCTTCAAACAAAAAATCAATAGGTAAGCATATTTCCTGCAGTAATCTCCTGAGTAATCAATCATGAATACGTTTTATAACTGCCCCTAGGTTGGACAACCGTTCTTCGAGTCTCTCATAGCCTCTATCTAAATGATAAACACGATCGATAGTAGTTGTCCCTTTTGCCACCAGACCTGCAAGCACGAGTCCGGCACCAGCGCGCAGATCGGAGATCATCACATTGGCGCCGGAGAGATACGGCGTTCCCCGCATGATCGCACTTGACACCTCCACACGGATATTAGCCCCCATTCTTACTAATTCCGATACATGCATAAATCTGTCAGTAAATATCTTTTCGGTAATAATACTTTTTCCCTCTACCGTGCATAATAAGGCCATAAATTGGGCCTGCATATCGGTAGGCATACCGGGATAGGGTAATGTGGTTATGTCGACGTTGTGGTATAGGCTATTTCCTTTGACACGGGCGCTATTACCGATGGTATTTATTTCTACGCCAATTTCTCTTAATTTATCAATTACCGCAGTCATATGGTCTGTTCTTACATTTTCCAGTATAATGTTGCCCTTTGTAATTGCACCTGCAATCATAAATGTTCCTGCTTCAATTCGATCCGGAATGATTTCATAATCGATTCCGTGTAATTCCCGAACGCCTTCAATGGTTAATTTGTTTTCACCAATCCCGGAAATTTTTGCGCCTGCCTTGTTTAAAAAGTTTGCAAGGTCTTGCACTTCAGGCTCCCGTGCTGCATCCGCAATTATTGTTGTGCCTTCCGCCAATACCGCCGCGGACATGACATTACAAGTTCCCAGCACGGTCGAACCGTATTTTCCTTTCAGAGAAATATCTGTGCCTTTTAATTTATCCGCCGTTGCATTTATATAACCTTCTGTCGTTTCAATTTGGGCGCCTAATGCCCTAAGACCGTTTATATGTAAATCGACAGGCCTCTGGCCAATAACGCACCCACCTGGATACGATACTTTTGCCTTGTGTCTTTTGGTTAATAACGGACCGAGTACGCATATAGAAGCCCTCATCTTTCTGACGAGTTCGTAAGGCGCCGTGTATTTATCGTTATTTTCTCCGTCTCTAAACATTATTTCGAAGGCGCCATCTTCGTTTCTTTTTATTTGTCCACCAAGATTCTTCAATATTTTCGATTGCGTCTGGATATCGACAATATTGGGTATTCCCTTTATCCGAGACGTTCCGTCTAACAACAAACAGGCTGCCATAATAGGTAGGGCAGCGTTTTTCGCTCCGTTGATTCTCACGCTTCCCTGCAAACGATATCCTCCCTCAATGACGATTTTATCCACGACCTTCCTCCATTTGTGCAATGACGATACGGTGTATATGTCGATAATCTTTTAAGAAATCTGCCTTTTTAAAACATCCCCTATCTTCGAACAACCTTGCTACTTTACGTGCCTGTTTTTCGCCGGCCTCAAAAATAACATACCCGCCCGGTTTGAGCCAGGTATTTGCATGTGTGATAATTCGCCTGAACATTTGTAAGCCGTCTTGACCACTGATGAGCGCTCCATACGGTTCGAAATTCCTTACCTCTTCCTGTAAACTATCGAATTCAGCACTTGATACATAGGGAGGATTGGATACGATAAAGTTTACCTTTGATTCGATTCCGTATCCTTCGAGCGGCCGAAAGATATCTCCGCAGAGAAATGTTATTTTGCTAAAAACAGCGTGTCTTTGGGCGTTGATTTTGGCAACCGCCAAGGCATCGGGGGATAGGTCTATTGCAAATATTCTGGCATTGTCTATCTTCATTGCCAGGGTTATTGCAATATTACCACTTCCAACCCCGATATCTACAATGACAATTTCATTTTCATGCGTTAGAATTTGTGCCCTTTTTATAACGGCCTCTACCAGCAATTCTGTTTCAGGACGGGGTATCAATACCCGTTCGTCTACATAAAAGTCCAACGACATAAATTCTGCATGATTTGTGATGTATTGCAAGGGGACCCGCTGTGAGCGTTTCTGGATGGCTTCTTTGTAACGTATGACCACAGTGTCTTCTACGGGTTTATCAGGGTACACGTAAAGATCGATACGTTTGTAATCCAGCAAATGTGACAAAATCACTTCTGCATCCAGAGACGGGGAATCGATGTTGTGTTCCTGTAGTAGATTCTTTGCCCAATGGACGAGGCTGGATATGGTGTATTTGTCTGGGAATGTATTTTTCAAACTTCCATTATTGTTTCCATTTTGAGGGGGTAGAATGGGAGATGGGTAATTTTTATTGTGATTTGATAAAGAATGTAAAGTGAAGCGATGTCTCATCTCCACCAATTATAAACCGACGTTGATTCCAAAGTTACGTATTGTAGAGCGAGATTTGTCTCGCCTGAAGCAACTCAAAAGGCAATTAACAGAAACAGGCGACTTGAAAGTCGCAATACATCCTTTGTGGTTAAAAAATTACTGCCAAAACAGCTTATTTCAAACGGATGAGACTTTCCTGCTTCCTTACATAGTGATGCTATCTTTTTAGACACTTGCTGCAAGTTGTTTTAGCTGTTCTTCCTTATAATAATTCAATAAGGCGTCAATGATGTCGTCCAGGGAACCCAGCATGACCTGATCAAGATTGTATACTGAAAAGTTTATCCGGTGGTCTGTAACCCGGTTTTGCGAGTAGTTGTAAGTGCGGATTTTTTCACTGCGGTCTCCCGTCCCAATCTGATCCCGGCGTATCTGGTCTCGTTCGCTCCGTTTCTGTCCTTCGAATAATTCGTACAACCGGCTTCTTAAAATACGCATGGCCTTTGCGCGGTTTTTGTGCTGGGATTTTTCGTCAAGACATTTCACAACCAATCCGGAAGGGACGTGGGTAATTCGAACGGCAGAACTCGTTTTGTTAACCTTTTGTCCGCCAGGACCAGACGCACGGAAGGTGTCTATCAGGAGGTCGTTTGGATTGATATCAATTTCCACCTCTTCAATTTCCGGCAGAATAGCCACCGTGGCTGTTGATGTGTGAACCCTGCCGCTGGCTTCTGTCTGAGGAACCCTCTGAACACGGTGCGTTCCACTTTCAAAACGCAGTTTTTGGTATACGTTCTTTCCTTCGATAGAAAAGGTCACTTCCCTAAAACCCCCCAAATCTGTTTCGCTGCTGTCGAAAAGTTCTACCTTCCATCCTTGATTTTCAGCATATTTAGTGTACATGCGAAAAAGGTTTGCCGCAAAGATGGCTGCCTCTTCTCCCCCGGTCCCGGCGCGTATCTCGGCAATTACGTTTTTGCAATACGTTTTATCATCAGTGATAAATAACCCTTTGATCTCTTCCATGATGGAATCTTCTTGTTTTTCCAATTCTCCCAACTCATCCCTGGCCATCTCGACGAATTCTTTGTCAGTACCTTCCTGAGTTAAGAGTCCTTCCGCCTCTTGTTTTTTTGCACGGGTCTCTGTCAGTTGGGTGTATTTATTTACCATCTTGGAAAGACAGCCATGTTCTTTTATATACGCCGTATAGCGATTTGAATCTGCAATTACCTCCGGATTAGACAACAGCCTTTCCAATTCGTTATACCTTTCGTACATTTTTTCTAGTTTTTTCAACAAATTATCGTTCATTTTTGTTTTGCTGGTTCTTCAGTTTTCTGTCTCTTTTGTAATCTTTTCTGGAATCGTTCTATTTGGCCTGCACTATCTACGAACTTCTGTTTGCCCGTATAAAACGGGTGACACTTCGAGCACACTTCAACTGCGATTTTGGGTTTTGTTGATCTGGTTGTAAAAGTCTCTCCGCACCCGCATGTTACAACAGTTTCCATGTATTTTGGATGAATTCCTTCTTTCATTGTTTCCCCCTGAAATAAACAATGCGTTTATAAACGCATGACAAAATAGGACACCATAGTTATCTCAAAACATTGAAAAAATTTTAACAAACCATGAGGCACTCTGCAATAGAAATTTATTATAAAATTTATTTGAATGTTTGTAATAATTACATATAATAAATATTTTAATTTTTAGGATTTATGTCCACATAATTTAAATTGAATTTATAAGCTTATGTTCGAAGCGATTACAAATAGTCTTGAAAGTGTTTTTAGTAAACTCCGCGGTAAGGGGCGTCTTACCGAAGCCAATATCAAGGATGGACTGCACGAGGTGCGTTTGGCGCTTCTTGAGGCAGATGTAAATTATAAAGTCGTTAAGGAATTCATCCAGCATGTTACGGAATATGCCGTTGGTGAAGAAGTTATAAAAAGTGTCGCGCCCGGACAGCAGGTTATTAAGATTATTCACGATGAATTAATCAAGCTGATGGGGGACTCCGATACCTCAATTCCCTTCAGGAATGGTGATCAGACTTTGATTATGCTCGTGGGGTTACAGGGCAGCGGAAAGACGACCACGGCTGGCAAACTCGCCAAAATGATACTAGCGAAGGGGAGAAAACCCTTGTTAGTAGCTGCGGACGTGCAGCGGCCAGCTGCGGTAGAACAGTTGAAAGTGTTGGGACAACAGCTTGATATACCGGTATACTTCGAGGCCAATTCTCAGCCCATAAAGATATGCAGAAATGCTGTTGAATATGCTAAAAAAAACACAAATGATGTCGTTATTTTTGATACTGCGGGGAGATTACACATTGACGACGAACTAATGCTGGAATTAAAGGAGATCAAAGAAAAACTGGAACCTCATCAGATATATTTTGTGTGTGACTCGATGACGGGGCAGGATGCCGTTAATAGTGCGAAGGAGTTTAATACCCAGTTAGGATTCGATGGCGTGATTTTGACCAAACTCGATGGCGATACAAGGGGTGGCGCTGCTCTCTCAATAAAGGCAGTTACCGGGAAGCCGATTAAGTTTGTGGGTATCGGAGAGAAATTGGATCGGCTGGAAGAGTTCCATCCAGACCGCATGGCATCCAGAATACTTGGAATGGGGGACATAGTATCTCTTGTAGAGAAGGCACAGCAAGCGATCGATCTTGAAGAGGCTCAAAAACTGAGCAGGAAAATCCAGGATGATACGCTTGGTCTGGACGATTTCCTTGCACAACTCCAGCAGATTAAGAAAATGGGGCCGATCAAAGAAGTACTGGGGATGATTCCAGGTATAGGAAATAAGATGGATGGCCTGAATGTCGATGAAAAACAGTTACAGAGGGTTGAGGCAGTTATTAGATCCATGACGACTGATGAACGGTTAAATCCCGATATCATTAATGGAAGCCGGAGACAGCGGGTAGCGAATGGAAGCGGAACAACCGTTCAGGATGTAAATCAATTACTCAAGCAATTTAAGTCAATGAAGAAGCTGATGAGACAGTTTAAAGGAAATGAAAAAAGTCTCAAGAGAATGGGAATGTTATCCAAAAGTTTACCTTTCGGTAAGGGTATGGTACGATGATTCGGGTAACTGTTATTGGATACTTAGTTACAAATTTATATTAGGTTAAGTGAGGAGAGAATAATGGCTGTTAGAATTAGAATGATGCGGATGGGTCGTAAAAATAGACCGTATTACAGGATTGGGGCATTTGACGCACATGAGGAGCGGGATGGAAAGGTTATCGAGAATCTGGGAACGTATGATCCTCTGGAGTCGAATAATGAAAAGCAAGTTACTTTAAAAAAAGATCGGGTTGAGTATTGGTTGAGTGTGGGTGCAAAGCCAACGGAATCTGTTGCCAGCGTACTTAAAAAATTTGGTATCGCATTCAAGAAATAAGATATGAGGATCGATATTTTAACATTATTCCCGGAGATGTTTGAAAATGTGCTGGGACACAGCATTCTGAAGATTGCAAGGGAAAAGGCGCTTGTTCAATACAATCTTTTCAATATACGGGAATATGCCGAAAATAAGCGATGCGTGGATGACAGGCCTTACGGTGGCGGACCGGGTATGGTGATGAAGCCTGAGCCTATCTTTAACACAGTAGAAGCTGTCGAACGAGAAAATGCTGCTCGATATAAAAAAATATTATTGACGCCGCAGGGTAATCGTTTTTCTCAATCCATAGCCAGAGACCTTGCAAAAGAATCTCATTTGATGCTGATATGCGGTCATTACGAGGGTTTTGACGAGCGGGTTCGGGTAGGGCTTGATGCAATGGAGATCTCTATTGGTGACTACGTTCTTTCTGGGGGTGAGATACCTGCAATGGTCGTTATCGATGCTGTAGTGCGATTGATACCCGGCGTGTTAGGAGATATGGACTCCACAGCCAACGAATCTTTTAATGACAGTTTATTGGAATATCCACAATATACTCGTCCGGCGGAATACAAGGGTATGCAAGTGCCGTCGGTGTTGATGTCCGGTAATCATCAGAAAATAAAAGAATGGCAAAGAAACCATGCCATAGAAAGAACCTTGGAGAAAAGACCGGATCTGTTAAATAAAAGATAGACTGATTTTGTTTATGAATTTTTGTATGGGAATTTTCATTTTATTTAAGCGGGTTATGCGATGTATGGCATAGAGAATCCCCCTTAGAAAAGGGGGCTAGGGGGTTGTAAAATAACCACGGAAAAACACAACCCCCTGAATCCCCCTTTATTAAGGGGGAGTGCATAGGAATAACTTGATATATTAGAAACAGGAGATAGGGGGTATGAATATTATTGATGTGGTTGAAAAAGAACAGATGAAAAAAGCAACACCGCAGTTTTCCATTGGCGATCAGGTGGACGTATCGGTAAAGATTATTGAGGGTGACAAAGAACGTATTCAGGTTTTTAGCGGCGTGGTAATTGCAAGAAACGGCGGTGGTTTCAAAGAGACTTTTACCGTGAGACGTATTGTTCAGGGTGAAGGCGTGGAGCGAGTATTTCCTATTCATTCACCGAAGATTACTGATATTAAAGTCGTAAAATCCGGTAAGGTAAGACGCGCAAAACTCTATTACATGCGTGGCAGGACAAGTAAAGGGACAAGGCTACAGGAGAAATATGAGAAAGAAGTCACAAAAACGGCTAGTGAAGCGCCGCAGGCCACTAAAAAATAATTGAAGATATGTGTGCCTGTGGGTGACGTTTATGCCAAATGTTAGCGTTCACATGTGAGACTAAGAATTATTGCATAGCGAGTTACAACAAAATTATCCCTCCCTTTTTGGATAAGAAACTTGCAATTATTTTGTGTTAAGTATGTTACTTCAATACTAGATTTGTTCAAACGCAAGATTAAGGAACCATCTTATAAAAGAGATGTAGGTACCAGGGGAGAACAATGTGCCATAAAATTTCTGAAAAAGAGCGGATATAAAATTTTACAGCGAAATTACCGATGCAAACTTGGTGAAATAGATATTGTTTGTTACGATCACGGCACCATCGTATTTGTAGAGGTTAAGACGCGGCATTCTGATACATACGGCCCACCGGAACTCTCTGTTACAGAAGCCAAAAAGAGGCAAATTGTAAAGGTTGCCTTGCATTATGTTGCAGAAAAGAAGATAGAAGGCGTAGATTTCCGATTTGATGTGGTTTCTGTCTTCCACACGCCGATGAAAAAATATCCTGCGATAACACTTTTTAAAAATGCCTTTACAAAAAATGATTCAATTCCTTCGAGGATATAAAGCAGAAATATGATAATTGATACCCATGCCCATCTGGATTTCCCGGATTATAAATCCGATCTTGACTCCGTCTTGATTCGCGCTAAAGAGGCGGATGTGGGTTGTATTATAAATGTGGGTACAAATCTTTCCGCAAGTAAAAAAAGCGTTACGTTAGCTCATCAATTTAATAACGTATATGCCAGCATTGGAATCCATCCCCACGATGCCACAAAAGTTACCGAACAAGACTGGAAGACCCTTGAATCTCTGGTTAGGGAGTCGAAGGTCGTCGCGATCGGTGAAACGGGGCTTGACTACTATCGTAATCGCAGTCCTCATGAAGACCAGCAGCGTATTTTCCGTAAACATCTTGCCCTGGCTAAAGCCCACAACCTGCCTGTAATTGTTCACTCACGCGATGCCAGTAGCGATTGCCTGAAGATATTGGAGGAATACAAAAACGGCACGCTCAAGGGTGTAGTGCATTGTTTTAGCGGGACGAGGGAAACCGCAAAGAAATGCATTGAATTAGGATTGTACATATCTTTTGCAGGGCCGATTACCTTTTCGAATGCTCAAAACTTGCGAGAGGTTGCAAAATCGGTTCCTGTTGAAAGGCTTCTTTTAGAAACGGATTCTCCTTTTTTGTCTCCTCAGCCAAAAAGGGGTGAGCGCAATGAGCCTTCCTATTTATCGTTTATTATTCCTGTGCTGGCCGATATCTATGGTTTGTCCGTGGAGGATATTAAACGGATTACCACCTTTAATGCTTACAAACTATTTGGTATCGGTGAGACTGAACAGGAAGGGAAGATTGCTTATGCCATCCGAAATTCATTATACATAAATCTTACCAATCGGTGCTCGAATGTGTGTGCTTTTTGCATGAGAGAAACCTATCCCATTGTGAAAGGCCATAATTTAGGGTTAAAGAAAGAACCAACCGCAGAAGAAGTAATCCATGCCATCGGAGACCCCGGCAAATACGATGAAGTCGTTTTTTGCGGTTACGGTGAACCAACAGAACGGCTGGATGAGTTGATAACCATAGCAAAATTCCTGAAATCAAAGGGGAAGCGTATCCGGTTGGATACAAATGGTCATGGAGACCTCATCAATGGCAGACCCATTATTCCTGAATTAAAAGGATTGATTGATACTATCTGTATTAGTTTGAATGCCGAGACTGCCGAGAAATATGAAGAGATATGTAAACCCGTTTTTGGGGAAAAGGCGTATCCTGCACTGATTCAATTTATTAAGGATGCAAAACAGATTATACCTAACGTACAGGCTTCTATTGTAGAATCACCCAATATAGATACAGAGAAATGCAAAAAGATCGCCGAGGAGTTAGGTGTTGATTTCAGGGTAAGAAAATATAATGTGCTTGGTTAATTTAAACATAATACATAATAGTTCACCGCAGAGTGCGCAAAGGGCGCAGAGAAGACATTAAAATCAATATTTGAAAGGCCTTCTCAACTTTAATACACTGCCACGAAAATATTATTATAATTTCTTATTAAAAATCTCTGCGATCTCTGCGTTCTCCGCGGTGAATTGGAGTTTTATGGACTTTTAAGATATGTTACGAAAAGCGACGATAGATGATATAGAAAAGATATACAAACTCATCAATGACTTTGCAGCTAAAAATGTGATGTTGCCACGGTCGTTGAGTGAATTGTACGAGAATATCAGGGATTTTTTTGTGTTTATTCAGGATGATACCCTGGTTGGTTGTGCGGCGCTCCATATTTTTTGGAAAGACCTCGCAGAGATAAAATCAGTTGCTGTGCTGGAAACCACTCAACGAAAAGGAATCGGCGGGAAACTGGTGAGGGTTTGCATACGAGAGGCGCGCAAACTACGTATCGCAAAGATGTTCGTCCTTACGTATGTGCCAGAATTTTTTGAGAAATGCGGATTCCGCAAGATAGAAAAGGAAACCCTACCCCACAAGATATGGTCTGAATGCGTCAAATGCCACAAATTTCCGGACTGTGGAGAAGTCCCTCTGATTCTCGAACTGAGCAAAAACGATAAGTAATGTATTGCTTGACGTTTTGATGTCTCATTTATATTTTAATAAGGCATTTCTTGCTATAGCTAATTTTTGGTGTTTTTGCGATTAAACCGTGCTCAAAGAAAAAAAGGAAAATATAGGGTTTAAAGGTGGTTTTAATCTCCTGGACACCTATCCGTTAAGGTTTTGCAATATTGTGGAAAGAATCTTAACGGACGGCGTTCCCGAAGTATTTGAATTTCGTGTTCCTGATCAAAAGATTCAACATGTTATCGTGGATCTGTGTCCTACCGAACCATGGGCATTGCCTAATTGGGTAATCCTTGAACACAAGACTGCTGCATTCCTCAACAAGCTCAAAGAGATAAAAACACGTTACTTCCCAGAGGCTAAATGTTACATAGCTATAAATAAAAAAGAAGACGAACCCAATGCTGCGGTAAAGGATTACGCAGGTAATACCGAATGGATGAAGGTTTTTGCGTTAGCTGCAAAATATCCTCAAAACGACCCCGTTATTCTTTCAAAGGTTGTTTTAGATATTGAAATGAATTTCGGCCAGGATACAACGACTCAGGGTATCTTGATTCTGGATGCGCAAACGGTATCGGCCATCTATGAAAATTGCATGCTGGGGAATAAGGTTGATTCACGCTTCATTGCCCTTTCAGGCACAGGCATGAAGGAGAATGAGATTATCAATGTACAACTGGGGACGTCTCTTGAGAAGATACTCCAGAATAGGGTCAAAGAGTCAGTTAAATATCGCGTGTTTGTAAATGGTCCCTTGCACGGCAGGGAGATAACGGATTTATCACAGAAGATGGACTGGTCTGTCAATAATGTTGTGGTTTTAGAGGAACTGGACCAGAAGGTAATGTTTCCTATGTTCAAATCGGATGAGTTAGTATTGACCACAAACATGCTTGGAGAATTGAGGCGGTGCGTCTATTGCAATTTTTGCGATGACATTTGTCCGGTAGATTTGGAGCCGGCACTCTATTATCACAGTTATATAAGGGGAGAAAAGCATAAGGCACGCCTTTATAATCTGGGAAAATGTATTGAATGTGGATTGTGCAGTTTCATATGTCCTTCTAAATTAGAACTCTTACAGATCATCAAGGAATGCAAGGCGTTGGATAAACAACTATGAAAAAATTGATCAAACCAACAGAACCGATTATAGGTAAGAGTCTCGACAAGATAGAATCCTTTATTCACACCCACCCGAAGGTCAATTTCTTATTTGGAGCCATTTTTGGCGCATTTGACGGTCTCCTCCGGAGTACAAAGGAAACTACCAGGACACAACCCTTTATCCGAAACAATTATGATGTGAAAAGGTTTATGGGGGCTGTGCTTGTGGCATTGGTTATTGGATGGGTGCTTCCTGCAACCTATTTTTTCGGGTGGCAATGCGTTGTATCCAAACTGCTGGTTTCGTTTATTATTGGCGTGTTTGTTGTTGATGTGTTCTGGGCTATTATTGCACGGGAGGATCATATCAGCGAGGGCGGATTTGTTTCATGTCTCCTTATTCCCGCTATCTTACCGCCGCAATCGCCCCTTTGGTTAGTAGGTTTGGGGGCAGCACTGGCCATTATATTTAGAAATGTGTTGGGCGGTGTAGGGAATAACCTTGTGAATCCTGCCCTGTTCAGTCGTTTGTTTTTAACGATATGTTTTCCGTCTCTTCTGGTTACAGGCTATCAAATGCCATTTGTGGGCATGCCCGACCTTCATTCTTTTCGCTATGGACTTGATGCCGTAACTCACGCTACACCGTTGACGGCATTCAAGACCAATGGCGAAGTTACATCCTATCTTTCACTCATATTTGGGACATCGGGTGGTTCTCTGGGTGAAACGTGTCGACTGGCATTGATATTGTCAGGTTTGTGGCTAATCAAAATCAGGGTGGTGAATTGGAGGATACCCGTATCCTATCTGGGGTGTGTGCTTATCCTTTCCGTGTTTTTCTCGTTAATTTTAGGTAAGGCTGTGGCTCCGCCTTTATTCCAGCTCCTGAGCGGCGGGTTAATCCTTGGGGCTTTTTTTATGGCAACCGACCCCATAACCACGACATATAATCAGGCTGCAAAATGGATATATGGCGCCGGGTGCGGCTTTATCACAGTGCTCATAAGGGATTTTACCACTTTGCCAGAAGGGGTGATGTACTCAATACTGCTCATGAACCTTCTAGCCATACCAATTCAATCTTTAATGGTGAAAATAAAGTATCGTATTTGATTCATTTGCGCTCATGGAAGAATTAAAAAAAATTATACTCCGCATTGCTTCAATCATTTTGATCACCTTTTTGCCTTGTGCGGGTCTTCTCATGGTATATTTTTATACAGCCCCCAAAATTGCCGAATACTATGATATAAAAGAGAAACGCGCCGTTCTGGATATTTTTAAACTACCATATCGTACCATAGAAAAAAGACTGCTGGGTTTTACCTTCAAGAGCTTTGACAAAAAGGATATTCGTGAAGTCTTTAAGAAAAACATAACGGTAGAAGAGCCGCCGGTACCGTCCTTTGAAATTCAGCCCGCAGGTGCACAAACAGCCGCAGAGAAACCGAAAGGTGGAAAAAGATTGTATAAGTATGTGAAAGACGGAAAGCTTCAGGGCGTTGGATTTGTAGAGTCCAAGTTGGGATACGGTTACAATAAGTCAAGCATCATGTCGCTTTTCATTTGCATAGAACCAGACCTGGAAACATTAAAAGGCATAGAGGTATTAGACCACAGCGAGACGCCGGGTTTGGGCGGCAGAATTACAGAGGAACAATTTAAGAAACAATTTGTCGGAAAGAAGTTGAAACCTAAGATATTAGTGGTCAGAGGGAGAAATGCTGGGGGCAATAATGAGGTTGATGCGATTACGGGCGCCACCAACACAAGCAGAGGAATCGAGTCATTTCTCAATGACGCCATGAAAGAATTCTGGGAAGGGCAAAAGGAGATTGCATGGTAGTATTAAAGCGAAACATACGAAAGATTTCTAAGTACTTCATGAGAGATAATCTCATCTTAACGGCAGGCGCCGGACTTGGGTTTTGTTCTTCTCTGGCGGTAACGAATAAACTGGAAAATTCCCTGACCATGGGAATCGGCGTAACACTTGTAACTGCCGGTAGTATTTGTCTGGTCTATCCTTTCAAAAGGCTTATATCCACAGCCGGGACACATCATAAGATTTCCCTTTTAATGATTATTGTATCCGTCTTTGTGGCTATCTTTGGATTTTTTGCCCAGGCATTTGTACCCGAAATTACGGCCAATATAAAGGCATATATTGACCTCATTACCACCAACTGCATCGTGCTTGCTGTAATCTCAGAGGGATTGACAGTGGACTTCTGGGAGGCACAGAGGAAGATTTTTAAGGCATGCCTTGGGTATTCATTAGCCCTGGTCTTGCTTGCATTTTTGCGTGAACCTCTGGGTTTTGGAACAATTTTGGGTTTCCCTGTGCTTTCAGAAACATTCCCACGGGTCGTCCTTATGGTTACGCCGGTAGGCGGTTTCTTTGCGTTGGCAGCCTTTAGGCTCCTCTTGCGTCCCTTTTTTATTAAAACTGGAATTGTATGTCCGGAAGCCTCCGCGTGCGAATGTGCATCGGCCACAAATGGTGGGGATCCTTTACCTGAAGCCCGTCCAAAGGTGGGAATATCCAGGACGTCTTTAATAGTTTTAGGGTTGGGCGTCTGTCTGTTTATCAGCATGATCATACACATAAAAACAATTCCCACCATAAATCAGTATTACATCATCCTTCTTCCCGTTTTACTCAATGCCCTTTTCTTTGACGGAATTGTGCTGAGTAAGCTTTTGGGGTTGTGTCCATTGATCAATAAGTCGCGCCAGATCGATGCGGCGTGGAAGATGGGGGTGGCTGTAATCATTGTTACAACTCTATCCACCGCATTAAACTGGATTGTTTATAATCACGTACTGGTTAAATGCAGTGATTTTCTGAGTAAATATTCGTCTCTCCCAATACGGCTGGAGAATATTTTCTATCTGACGGTTTTTATTGTTACCATTGCCGTCTTTGTGCAGGTATTGAGCGTGCTGCTGAGAAAATTTGCTAAGAACGTATACGAGCAGATGGGGCAGTTTTTAGAATTGATTACGGTCAATTGTATTGTCCTTGCCAGCGCCACATTCACCATTCCCACAGGAGCAAAGTTTCTGGTTACTACTACGACGGCGTTTGGGTATGGTCTTCACTGGATGATGGTCGTTGTGTGGCTTGCCCTGTTAAGACGTCAGCGTCTGTTCGTTCCGACTACGGCATGGGACGAAGATACTGTTGCTATCCTGATTTTGGGTATAATGGCCGCTATCTTTACCGGCATTGGAATGATTCATATTTTTTGATTGTAGGGGGTTGACAATAAATAATCTGAACAAGTTTGTTGTCCGACACTTTGAAGATAAGGCACTGTCAGGGCTAAAGCCCAATTCAGACTTGTCCTCGTGAAAACGGGGATAAAAGACCGTCACTAACCCCAGCCTTAAGGCTGGGGTTAGTGAGTACACGTCCTACCGGGGCTTTAGCCCTGATGGCACAGCAACATGAAGTTGTTCATGTTATTTATTGTCAATCCCTAGGTGAAATTTTATGAAAACTATAGAAGTGAAAAAAGAAGGGGGTTATAAATGTACTGAGATTGGATCTTATATCTGAGATTCAAGCCTTAAAAAAGTCTTTAGAGCTTTATGAAAAAAATCCGGCAAACCATTGACAGAATTTGAAAAAGAAGTATTGGAAGGGGAAGAACATTTTGAAAAATGGGACGATTACATGGAATGGAAGGCATATGACTCTACTTACAAAGATCGAATGAAAGATCTGAAAAATTTAAAAGATGGGAAAAACATTAAAGTTATTACAAGATAGTAAAATAGTTAAGAAGCATGAAATACGAAATTAGATTTGAGAAAGTATTAAAAAGTATCGGAAAGAAGCTTGGAGTAAAACAATGACCATCCCTCTCTTCCTTGGCGCAGGCATCCTTGCCTTACTGGTATTGCTCCTGAGCATATTTAGCGAGGTCGTATACCAGTTCTTTGGTCGTGGTGAGAAACGCAAACTTGTCGTATTAAGCGATGACGAGTATAGGAAAGAACTCGATATCGAGGGGGGGGAAAGGCTTTTATCTCTGCTTCAGAACAGGGGGTTTAACATCCCTGCTGCCTGCGGGGGCATGGCCACGTGCGGTCAATGTAAGGTAAAACTCCACACAGATGTTGGGTTTTATACGTCTGTAGAGACTCCACATTTTGATATGAGAACACGGGAAACTGCCCGGAAATTCCTGGATCAAAAGATTGGTGATGGATATGTGCGATTGGCATGTCAGGTCAGGGTTGAGAAGGATGTGAGTCTGTATCTGCCCAAGGACACGCTGCATGTTAAAAAATACTCAGCCAGAGTGATTAAGAAGATACCCATTACCAGCGATAAGATGGAGATGTGGCTAAAACCGTCAAAATCCATTCAATACAAGCCCGGTCAGTATATCCAGCTTGCCATTCCCGACGATTTTGCAGAAGAACATTATAAAAAATATGGGAACTTGATAAAGGAAGCATGCAGCAAATTAGGTAAAGAGTTCGTTCCCTATGTGCCAGGTACAACGTTGTACAGGGGCTATTCTCTTGCTTCTGTAGAACCAGACCTATTGAAACTCATCGTTCGTATGGCTCCAGTGGATCCATGCATGCCTCTGGAGAAGGGCGGTCCTCCCTGCATAGGGCCTAGTTGTATTCATAATTATATACAGGAACAAAACCTGTGGAATTTTTTCCTCGGCGAAAAGATACGTTTCACAGGACCGTATGGCCATTTTATGTTAAAAGAACAACCGCACACCGCCGTATTTGTCGCTGGTGGAGCTGGTTTGGCGCCTATCCTTGCACTTTTAGAGCAATGGTTTCAGGAAGGGAGACAAGACAATGCCATATTTTTCTTAGGTGAAAGGCGATTCCAGGATATTCCAACGGTCTATTTACCCAAGTGGCTAAAGTGGGAACGAGCGAATCCTAATTTCAAATTTGTACCGGTACTTTCCGGGGCATTTCGGGGAGACAATCCTGCTGAAATGAACGATGTGGACAAAAAATGTTTTTATAATGTTTCTGAGGCAGACAGGCAGATTATCAAAGAACAGGGGCTTGTGGACGAACAGGGAAACCAGTGGAAAGGCCAGGTTGGTTTCATCGGGCCGCTCCTGAGAAAATATCTCCCTCCCGACCCGAATATAGCGTTTTACCTCTGTGGGCCTGCGCCCATGACGGTTACCGTTATTGATTCAGCCGCTAACGTACTGAAACTGAAGAAGGAAAATGCCCTGTTTGACGACTTTACGGGCACACTGACCCCTTCCGTAGACCTGCTTTATCAAAAGCTCGAAATCAAGGAAAAGATTTTTAGTTTAAACGTACCTAACGCCGATAAGCTCATCGAGAAGATCAGCAGCATCCTCATTATACAGTTGATATTGAAGGACAAGATCGATGCAAGCTACGATTTCCTGAAACAAGTAAGAGAGACGCTCGATAAATCGCCACAAGAATTAGAATCATTTCTTCTTTCATATAAGAGCTAAAGAAACAAGGCTTCAGACTAACAAGAAACGTTAACACCACAGAGACACAGAGGCACAGAAATAGGAAGATTCTTTATGAGATACTCCTCGTTCTCACGCTGCTCCTCGTTCTTACGCGCTGCGTGGGAACGGAAGATATGACGCTCTGCGTCAGCATATAATGCGGATAGTAGAAAATGAGAAGCCGGTATAAACACTTTCATGACATCTGCCCTTATTTTGTTACCTGCACCACTGTTAACTGGATTCCGATTTTTATATCCCGGCCGATGTTTGATATAGCAATAGAAAGCCTTCAATTTTTAAAAGAAGATGGGTCATTGAAAATATATGCGTATGTTATTCTTGAAAATCACATACACATGATTGCGGGCTCAGAAGATTTAAGCAAACATATTGGACGATTCAAATCTTATACTGCGAGAAAGATTATTGATATTTCAAAAGACAAAAACAATACATGGTTGCTTGAGCAGCTAAAAGAGGAAAAGAAGCACTTTAAGACAGATAGGACTCATCAATTATGGCAGGAAGGGTTTCATCCACAACGAATACAATCAGAAGAAATGATGAGACAAAAAATAAATTATATTCACAACAATCCTGTAAGAAGAGGGTATGTTGATGATGCTATAAATTGGGTTTATTCAAGCGCCAGAAATTACTTGAAGGATGATCATTCGGTTTTGGCAATAGACTCGTATGAATTATAACAGGACGCGGAGCGTCAAGTATTGCATTCCCACGCAGAGCATGGGAACGAGTTGAACATACTCCCAGTCCCTCTTTATAGAGGGGAGCTTACAAGTCGCTGCCAAAGGCAGCCTAATACCGTAGAATGATTTTTCATGCGATACGTAATCTTAACCATCTTTTTCTTTTGTCCATTTACATTCACTTCTAAAATGTATTCACAAGATTATTTTCCTATTACTGAATTCAGTAGCAAGGAACTGGCCAAGGGTGAGCCTTTAGGCTGGAAGACCCATAAGGGTATTTGCAGAGAGATTAAAAACAGGATTATGCCCAGGATCGTGGAAATGGAAGGCAGAAAGACGCTGTATGTAAATGCCAACGATAACGGCGCTATCATCTTTAAGCCAGTCCGTCTGAATCCGAAAGCATATCCCTTTTTGAGCTGGAACTGGAAGATATCTACTATAATACCAGAGAGCAGGGAAAAAGAAGAAGGCGGTGATGATTATCCAGCAGCCGTATGTGTTGTGTATGGCAAGACGTTTCTCTCTGTACCGTACTGGTACAGGATAATAATCTACGTATATGGAAATAACTTACCTGTGGGCGAACGATTTGATAATCCCTGTGAGGCTAAAGCAAAAATGATTGTCGTACAAAGCGGAGCGCAAGACGCGGGCAAATGGCTCAGTTACAAGGTGAACCATTACCAGGACTATATGCAGGAATTTGGTGAGGAACCACCGAAAATTATTTATGTAGGCATTCAAACCAACGCCGACCGCAAGCATGGTAAGGTTGAGGCATGGTATTCAGATATTTTCTTGAACAAATTTTAGGTTAATGGTGGATTCGGAGCAAAAACCAGTGCCTTAATCCACCCCACGGGTGTATACAATCTCTTTGTATCTTTGCAGGGTGGATTAAGATTTATATGGGATTGCATACATAATCTTGAAAACATCCCATAATTGTAACAGTTCCATTTATATTCACGCAGATGTCAATTATTAGAAGTCAGCGGTCAGTGGTCAGTTGACAGTTTTTAGTTGGCAGTTGTCAGTGTTAATCCAACGAATAGCAAATCTTTTGTCATGACAAATTTCAATAACAATTATTTAGGATTATGGTGTGACCCTTTCTCTTCCGCAAGACCTTCTTAAAATTAGTTTTTCATGCCTCAAATTCAATCCAACGCCCCGCATCAGCGGCGGGAAGTCCGTCAGAACATCAATATTTCACCGATGTCTCCAATGTCTACCGGTCTGCAAAGCCACATGGCTAATGTTGCACTATGGATACTATTCCATTCTAACCTGCTCGTATGTTCTGAAATTCATTATCTACCCCAACGAATTCGGCTCTACCGATAGATACTTTATTCGATCAAGTCGGAATCTTCGGTATTGGTTTCTCATTAGACAGAACGCCAAAAACAATGTTAGTCAAATTAAAATTCCACTTTTAAAAATTATGGTGAACTTCTGAAAGCGTTTAGTACTGTATATGTGCATTACTAAATAATTACCCCAAGGGTAACCCTTTTTGTTTTTGGCATAACGAATATATTAGTGCATACCTCAAAATTCATCATCCCACCTGTATATGTCACACAATATTATAAAAAATATCATAACAGGTAAAACAAACAAGAATTGAATTTCCTTGAAAGCCTTGAAAATACTGATAAAAACAAAGAATATCAGGATAGATACAAATATTTGGAAATACATACAACTCATAAATAAGTATTTGACTAATACTTACAGGTGTGATATATTTTACGCAAAAATTTGTTAATTCACATATCAAAATGGCAGATACAAATGTTGCAAATAACAGCCTATTACAGGCGATAGATATATACAAGGAATATTCGAATGGTGAACGCACATTACCGGTCTTGCAGAGAATTAACTTATCCGTAGAAAAGGGAGAGATTGTAGTAATCGTAGGTGCATCAGGCGCCGGTAAAAGTACGCTGTTACATATCCTGGGGATTTTAGATACACCTACCTCCGGCGCAGTCGTATACAAAGGGATAAATCTGAATACATTAAGCGCAAAAAAACAGGCCGAGATGCGAAACCGTATTTTCGGATTTGTTTTCCAGTCTTACCATCTTTTGCCTGATTTTACTGCCTTGGAAAATGTTCGTTTACCAGGCTTCATTGGAGGTGGGTTCCCAAAACGGAAGGCGGAAAATAAAGATTATACCAACAGGGCGGTTTCATTATTAGAAAGAGTTGGGCTGGGAGATCGATTAACTCATAAACCATCGCAACTCTCAGGCGGTGAAAGACAGAGAGTTGCAATCGTCCGGGCATTAGTTAATAACCCTGAATTGCTGTTATGCGATGAACCTACGGGTAATTTAGACACGAAGACAGGGCATGAGATTCGGGAATTGATCTGGGATCTGAATAAAACATCGAATCAAACGGTTGTAATTGTTACACACGACGAGGAAATAGCCAAACATGCAGGGCGGGTTGTAAGGATTGTAGATGGATGCATTTTAGAATAGAAACGGAAAGAAAGGAACACTTATTATAGCGATGGGATTAAAGATTTATATAAATGGTCAAATCGTTCCGCAAGAAGATGCCAAGATATCGGTTTTTGACCATGGACTGCTTTACGGTGATGGGGTCTTCGAAGGGATACGCGCCTATAATGGAAAGATATTTACGCTGGACGAACATCTGGACAGACTTTACGACTCCGCGACGGCTATTTCTCTTAAGATACCCATAACAAAGGCTGAAATGGCAGAGGCTATCAAAAAAACCATGAAAGCCAATAATTTGGCAGATTCTTATATCCGCCTTGTTGTTACCAGAGGTGTCGGAAAACTCGGATTAGATCCCAACAAGTGTGCAACACCGCAGATCATAATTATCACTGATACGATAGAGTTATACCCAAAGGCACTGTATGAAAAAGGACTCGACATTGTAACCGTCACCACGATCAGAAATCATTTTTCTGCCCTCGATCCAAAGATCAAGTCTCTTAATTATCTGAATAATATTCTGGCAAAAGTCGAATCTATTCAGGCAGGGGCCGGAGAAGCATTAATGCTTAATAAGGATGGTTATGTGGCGGAATGTGCCGGCGATAATGTGTTTATTTTTAAAAATAACATCCTTCGAACCCCTCCATCAAGCGCAGGAATATTAGTTGGTATTACCAGGAATGTTGTAATGAAATTGGCTACTGAGATGGGGGTTCAGGTTAGAGAAGAATTAATGACCCGATATGATTTGTACATTGCCGATGAGTGTTTCTTAACGGGAACAGCTGCGGAGATTATTCCCGTTGTGAAGATTGATGGACGAACAATCGGTACAGGAAAGCCCGGAAAACTAACGCTCGACTTGTTAAAAAGGTATCGCGACCTTACACAAAACGGTCGTTAAGTAGATTCTTTGGGTTTTGGCGTAGAAAAGGATGTAAATACTAGAATTGATATTCCAACGCAGATTAAGCTGTCTGCAACATTAAAGGTAGGCCAGTGGTATTTGTCGCCAATATGCAAATCAATAAAATCCCGAACACACCTGAACCATATCCTATCCCACAAATTCCCGATTGCCCCAGCCAGAACGAGCCCTAATGCGAGGTTTGATATAAAAATTGTCTTATCGGATTTAATGTAAATAAATAAAATTACTGCAATTGCTATCGCTGAAAAAACAATAAAGGCGCTGGTTTTGCCTGGAAATAGGCCAAAAACAACGCCTTCATTCTTGCTTCGTAATATATTTAACAGCCCGGGGATTACAATTAATTTCCCAAATTCATCAAGTTTAGAGAAAACCACCGACTTTGATACAATGTCGATAATAACACCACTCACAGCGGCAATAACAAAGATAGCAGTGTTTTTCATAAACGTGTTTTAAACGTTATCAGTCTCCTCTTCCCTTTGACAATCTATGCATAGTGTTGCATAAGGCACTGCCTTGAGTCGTTCCTTATTTATTTTTTTCGCGCATAATTCACAAATACCAAAAGCGCCTTCTTCAATCTTTTCTAAGGCAGTATCTATACTGCGGACACCTTCTTCTCCATTCTGTATGAGTTCTATCATAATATCACGTTCATAGTTGTCCGTACCCACATCTGCCATATGAATCGGAACATTGGATAGATCACCAGAGGCATCTTGCCTGGATTTCTTTAATGTCTCTCCTTGCATAACATCTACCTTCCCTACTAGCCTTTCTCTCAGCGAAAGGAGTAGTTTTTTAAACTGAGCGACTTCTTCTGCTTTCATTCCCTTCTCCATGAATTGAATTGCGAAATAATACATCTAAAGCGACTAAATTTGTGTTCTTCGTGCATTTGCATTACATGGCTTTTTGAAACGACATTGAGGCATTACAATAAATAATAAAAGAGCCAATGTATCCTGTTCATTCATAATATAAAGTTAAAATTTTGTAAAGTTTAGCATGTATTGAAAATCTAGTCAATAAAAAAGGGATGATGTCATGCAACATTATCCAGTTTTTATTTGAATTGTAGCACACAGCAAACCGTTCTTGAACCACCGTTCTTTATACTGTTTTTACTGTCAGGAATAAAGGGACAGGAAAACTTTTTAATGATCTTTTTTTCTTTCTTTCGTTTTTTCCGGAACGATATCGTTTATCTGCCAATTACGTTCAAACGCAGTACACGACTTGTATGACGCGTTACGCATGAGTATATTACAAAAAGCAATTTTACCATCCAAGATAATCGCATAATTACATCCGAAACAAAGGCTCTTCCTGGTTTTTGGGTTTTTCATCTACCTATACTCCAAAAGGGTTAGTAGGAATATTTGTTTTAACGAAATAAATGATATTGATATTTACAAAAGAAGTCAATGTAAAAAACCAATTACCTCATAAACAGACTGTGCGTCCATGTTATAAATATTTTGTAAAAATGAGTAAAAATACTTGCAAATTCAATTCTTAGATGTAATATATCTAAAAATCAACCTTGCGAATATTTTTCACCCCCTACATAGCTCAGGAGGAAGAAAATAATGAAAAAAATAATTAAATATGTAGCCCTTATAGTTCCTTTGATATCGGTGGCATCAGTTGCATACCTCAAAACAGCCCACTGCGAATATAATGATCCAACGGAGTGGTTTCAGGAAAGTGCGATGTATCAATTACGTACAGGGCTTTGCCAGACGATTGATGGATTAGAACAAAAAACAGATAACCTTGAAGCAATGAACCAAAACCTCGAAGGGCGCATCAATATGCTTGCGTCTGAGAAGGACAAGCTAAACAAGGCATATACACAAATGAAGGCAAAACAATCTACGTTGGAAAAAGAACACGTTAAACTAAAGAAAAAAGCCACATCCTTAGAAGTTGCTTATAAAAAATTGTCCAGCAAATCTAAAGTAGCTACCTCTTCTAAAAAAACAAAGGTGGCGGCAAAAAAAGCCAGTGCTAAGCCCAAGATCACAGCACAAAAGACAGCTGCTAAGAAGACGTCTGCTATCCAGAATGTAGAAGATACCTCTTCTGTTCAGTCCTTTCCTCCAGTAGTGTCTGCAGGGGGAATAACTGAAGAACGAAAAAGCGAAGTTGATAGTGGTGTAGATATAAAAAAGCTTAACGAGAAGGGTATTGAATATGGCAAAAAAGGCATGTACGATGAGGCTATAAAGGAGTTTCAAAAAGTTGCAGCTATTAAACCGAATATGGCCAATGTACATTACAACCTGGGGCTTGCTTACAAAAAGAAAGGCATGCTGTCAGAAGCCGACAACGAATTTGCTAAATACGAACGGTTAAAAAAGCAAAGTAACTAACGCTCTAAAAGGATTTCTACCTGCCTTACATTGTCATCAATAACTGTCTCATCAGATACCTTCTGCAGTTCTGCCCTTAGTACATACGTTCCCTCCTTTAGTCCTTCGGTATTCCAGCTATATACAATTTTCTGAGAAGACAGGCTATCCAGTGTTTCAGCCTCACGGCCTATTTGTTGTTTTGTTGTAGGACAGGTTACTGTCAATATAGTGGTCACCTTTGTTGTCCGCTCGTTGCCAATAAGCACTTCGACAAAGACTTTTCTCCCAATAGTGGCTCGTAAGGGAGCATCCATTGCTACTATCGTCACTCCATATACTACAGATTCCGCCTTTTTCTTTGCTTCGGCTATACAATAAGATGACCCATTTACCAAAAGACACCATACAAAAAGAACGAACATATAATATTTACTTTTCATATGTTTCCTCCGTTTTTTGTAAAGGTTAATTTATATCAGAGGAGATTGCGTTTCTCCCTTATATACAATGAGCATTGTTATTGCATTGCTAACGAAGATCAACGAGTTGCTTATTCTCAACAATCAGCGTTCCTTTTTTTAATACGTTTTTTACGTGATTTGTACCGAAATAATAAGGTATTTGATTATAATCCTGGATATCTAGGATTATCATATCTGCTTGCTTACCGAGTTCTATACTTCCAATCCGATCCGCCATTCCTACGGCATGTGCAGCATTTATTGTGACAGCATTGATAGCCTGTGCTGGTGTCATACCCAACTTGAGACACGCTAACGTAACTATCATCTGTATATTTTCACAGGGACAGGTGCCGGGATTAAAATCAGTTGCCAGTGCAATAGGCAACCCATCTTCTATCATTTTTCTTCCCGGCGCATAATTGTCCTTCATTAAAAAAAAGGGCACACCTGGCAGCAGCACACAAATAATTCCACTCTCTTTTAATTTTAATATATCACGATGTCTGATATTGTCAAGATGGTCAGCTGACGTTACACACAACCTAATAGCCAGTGGCAGACCCCCGATATCCTTAAATTCATTGACATGAATCTTCAGCCTGAAACCCAGCTTTTTAGCGGCACTGAGCATCCTTTCAGATTGTTGCACATCAAAGCCTCCCTCATCACAAAAGACGTCACAAAAGGTTGCATAAGGTTTTACTTCTTGCAGCATATTGCATATTAAATCAACATAAGCGTTAGGATTGGATTTATATTCAGCCGGTACTGTATGGCCTCCTAAAAAAGTAGATATAATATTTATCCGGTGTGTTTTTTGGAGATATTGTATGGCCTTAAGGATTTTTAGCTCATCTTTTTTGTTGAGTCCATAGCCACTCTTGATCTCTGCCGTGGTTGTACCTTGTAGAAGCATGGTATCGAGGTGTTTTTTAGAAACCTCTACAAGTTTTTCGAGCGTTAATTTACGGGTTTTTTTAACGGTACTTAATATTCCACCTCCTTTTTTTAAAATTTCTACATAGTTCTCTCCCTGAATGCGTTGGACGAATTCTCCCGCACGGTCGCCGCCAAAAACAGCATGAGTATGACAATCCACAAATCCAGGCAAAACAACCTTCCCCAAGGCATCGATAATATGTACGCCTTTTCTGTTATACTTTTTTCCAAGTTGCCTGGTCGTTCCAACGTCAATAATATTCCCATCTTTTATAGCAACAGCGCCATCCAAAATAATCCCGATATCATTCATACCTTGCAATGTTTTAGGCATTTGAGATGCACCTGCAGCCGTCAGCAATTGACCACAATTTTGTATAAACAGATCAGGTAATAAACTCATTGTTTCCTTGTGCAATTGATAAAACTAGCGAGGCGAAGCCTCAGACCGATAAACGAGTTTGGAACCACAGATTTCACAATTAAATAAGATCATAAGTGATTGACAATAAATAACACGAACAATTTCATATCGCTGTGCCATCAGGGCTAAAGCCCCGTTAGGACGTGTACCCACTAACCCCAGCCTTAAGGCTGGGGTTAGTGACGGTCTTTTATCCCCGTTTTCACGAGGACAAGTCTGAATTGGGCTCTTGTCCTCGTGAAAACGGGGATTAGCCCTGACAGTGCCTGATCTTCAAAGTGTCGGACAGCAAACTTGTTCAGATTATTTATTGTTAATCCCTATGCTATCAGTAGTCAGCGCTTGGGCATAAGCTGCTGGCTGGCCGCTGAATGCTTCTAAAATCAGGGGCACTTTTAAAACTTGACTTATTTGTAAAGATAAACCGCAGATAAAGTATTTAATCGCTATTACAATATTTTTTGTATTCCTCGGGAGTATTCAGGTTGATAAGGGATAGCATAGATGCATCCAATCCCGCGAATTCCTTTTCATCGACGATCTTCACTTTTACATCTGAGAAAGAGTCAATGATCCTCAATCTCCCTTCCTCAAGGCAGCGATACATCGGCTGTATACAATTTTTGGAATAAAAGGCATGCATAGGCTCCAGCCCGCGACTCGTCTTTGGTACAACTATATCATAACCGTTTATCTGACTTTTGAGGTAAAGAATTAGCTTTTCATTAATAAAGGGCATATCACAGGCAATAACAAAAGCATGAGAACTTGTAGCGCGTTTCAGTCCGGCACAAATACCACTCAGTGGACCTTTTCCTGGTACTATATCGGATACAATCGGTAATTTCAAGCTGGCGTAGGCTTTCGCATCATTAGCAGACAGGATGATTTCATCAAAAATTTTACGAAGCATCATTAACTGATGTTCGATGAATGTTGTAGAGCCATACTTAAGAAATGCTTTATTCGAGCCCATTCTTCGGTTTTTCCCACCTGCAAGTATAATCGCCGTCACTTCATACCCTCCGCCATGCATATTAAACCAAAAAACATTGACACTGTAATTTTAACTGTGATATAATTCAAAATCAAGGTTATACATTTTTTCGTATTACTATAACTCTTTTTAATAGAAATGTGGACTATAATGAAAACTTATGTATGTGTTACTCTTTTTACTATAACAATTTCTGCAGGATTGTTTTTTAACCAAACAATCTTTGGGGAAGTGAAAAATACTACCAAACCCATAAAAGACGAACCGAAAATTATCACCGATAAAAACGTCGTAGCAATTGTAAACGGACAAAAAATCACCAGGGAGGAACTTTATAACCTATTGACTGATACGTACGGAGAAGATGCACTAGATGTGCTTATACGAAGAACACTGATCTACCAATCAGCAAAAAAAGAAGGAATCTCCGTCACAAGTGCGGAAATAGAAGCACATCTAAAAAAACTCATTAACACTGAAATCGAAAGTTTAATGCGTGCCTATCAAATAAAAGACAAGGCGGATCTTGAGAAGGAATTAGCCAAGGTTGATAGCAGTCTTGCCCAACTTGAGGAAAAGTTATCCAAAAAGATGAGGAAACAGTCCGAGGTTGAACTCCTTGCCGAAAAGGCTATAGAAAAAACAATTACCATCACGGAAGAAGAACTACAAAAAATATACGACGAGGTATATGGTGAAAAGATCGAGGCCAGCCAGATCGTCTTCAAAACACGCAGGGAGGCAGAAGAGGCGCTCAAAAAATTAAAATCAGGCGCCGATTTTCCTACCCTGGCAAAAAACGAATCTATCGATCGAGCCTCAGCAGTACGGGGCGGCAAGATGCAGCCTTTTAGCCCAAAGGATGGTATCGGAGCGCAGGTCGCACATTTAAAGGTCGGTGAACTTAGTGATATTATCAAGACAGATTATGGTTACCATATTATTAAAATCACTGATAAAAAGGCCTCAAGTAACAAGGGTTTCAAGGCTGTTCGGGGAGAGTTGGAAAAGATTGCCAGGAACCAGCATTACAAAGAAAGACTGGGTGCTTGGCTGATTAGCCTTATAGAAAATGCTTCGATCACGAAAAGTCTGACTACCGATTAAATTCTCTAACAACTTTTTATCAGCTTAATAAGTAGTTAAATCCAAAAAGGTTTTTTTGTAAATAATACAATTCGATTCTAAAGAAAAGACATAATGCCCGAAGATTTTGTAATTAATATTGCCAACAGGGTTAAGCAGTTGCCTCCTTACCTATTTGGGAGGTTAAATGCCCTAAAATACGAAAAACGGCGCAATAATATCGACATTATTGATCTTGGCATGGGGAACCCAAATGATCCTACACCCCAACCGATCATTCAAAAATTATGCGAGGCTGTACAGGATCCAAGAAATCACAGATATACCGTTTCTGCCACCGGTTTGTTCAATCTCAAGCGTGAAGTTGCCAAATATTACGAAAAGCAGTTTAATGTAACCCTCGATCCGGAAAAAGAAGTAGTTTGCACCATCGGATCAAAAGAAGGGATATCTCACCTGTGCCTGGGATTACTAGATCCCGGAGAAACTGCCTTAGTTCCTAATCCGGCATTTCCCATTCACATTCATGCCGTAAATCTTGCTGGTGGCAACGTAATAAGCGTGCCGCTCACAGAAGACGAAAAGTTTTTACCAAACTTAATGAATACGGCCAAAAGCCTTATCCCACGGCCCAAAATAATCATTCTGAATTTTCCCCATAATCCCACTGCCGCTACCGTTGAAATAGGTTTTTTTGAAGAGATTGTGGCATTTGCCAAGAAATATAATATTATTATCGTCCATGATTTTGCCTATTGTGAAATCGCATTCGACGGTTTCAAGCCTCCCAGCTTCTTACAGGTCAAGGGTGCTAAAGATATTGGCGTAGAATTCAACACTATGTCTAAATCATTTAATATGGCTGGCTGGAGATTGGGATTTTGCGTGGGAAACAAAGACCTCGTCGGTACCCTGGCAAAAGTTAAAGGATATTATGATTACGGTATATTTCAACCAGTACAAATTGCCTCAATTATCGCACTCAGAGAATCCAACAAATATACGAAAGCGCAGGCAGGAATTTACCAAAACAGAAGGGATGTGCTTTGCGATGGTCTGAACCGTATCAGATGGAATGTCAAGAAACCAAAGGCATCCATGTTTGTGTGGGCGCCTATCCCTGAAAAATGGCGATCTATGGGTTCCGTAGATTTTGCCTATAAACTTATGAATGAAGCCGAGGTTTCCGTTGCCCCTGGTGCAGCTTTTGGAGAAAATGGCGAGGGATACCTGCGGTTGGCGATCGTAGAGAATGAACTTCGTCTTAAACAGGCTATACGCCAGATTGATCGTGCTTTGCGATAAGCTCTCATAGTTTTACAGTAAAAGTATTAAAAATCCCCCTGAGTCCCCTTTCGTTAAAGGGGACTCAGGGGGATTTTCACAGTAGGATTTATAATTCTTTAAACGCAATCGATAATCTTTAAAAGTTTTTACCATGTCGACCCTTGTTAAATCAAGATTAAAAACCTTTGTCGGTGGTATACATCCTGAAGATGATGGAAAACTCCTTACGAATGGGAAGAGAGAGGTATCTGCTCCGCTTCCAAAGGCCGTTTATTTGTTTATGAGTCAGCACATCGGCGCACCCTGCAAGCCGATTGTAAAAGAAGGAGATATGGTAAAAAAAGGCCAACTGGTTGGT
>Ga0209323_10000367_pt1 | contig 28999 bp, 22 predicted proteins | sample Rifsed19ft2_FD_184014 | JGI IMG/M metagenome (GOLD analysis project Ga0209323, IMG submission 184014) | Soil microbial communities from Rifle, Colorado, USA - sediment 19ft 2 (version 2) | ecosystem: Environmental > Terrestrial > Deep subsurface > Rock core/Sediment | place: Rifle, Colorado...
CGTATAGAAAAGAGATCGCCCTGATTGCTCTGTTTGTTATAACAGATTACGGGCAAGACTAAGCATTCATGACAAGTAAGATGCTTGTCAGCACTCACGATGAAAATCCCCCCTTCCCCATTTGATGCGGGAAGGGTAGGGGGGGGATTCTCTGTCACCACTCTGCATGATAATCGCATATCTTTGTCATGCTTACACTATACCTTCCATTAATTCCATGTAGTTAAAAACTGAAGCATGATCTGGTCACGTTGAATATCTTTGGCAGCCTCGGTTTTTGATACCTGTTTGAAATGTGATGCCGAGAGTTTCCACTGGAGCCATTTTCTGATCGTATGCGATAATCCGGCGGTAAGGTTATACGAATGTGTATCTACAGTCCTGTCCTCAATAGACTCGTTGATCGCATAATTTGCTCCGACAGATGTGGTAGAATTCACTGAATGAGCGCCCCTGACATTAATATAAAATAGTTTCGCTACAGTGGGTATGGCGCTGATACCACTAAGGGGATTCAATTTTTTTGAATAGCCGGCATTGTACGTGTAGGATTTAGAGCGTGTGGAGAAACGTATTTCACTCTTAAGGGTTGACACACCATCACTGTTATTGTCATCATCAAGCCTTTCCACCCCTGCATTTGTATCCACAAGTGTAACAGGTGTAAAGGAATGGCGAACACCGGCTATTGCAGAATATATATTTGAACTTATACTGTCTGCCCGGTTATCTGTTATTTCAATATTGCTGTATAAAGTATCAGTAGTAAATTTATAACTTGTGCCCGTTGACAAAACATGGGTTATATTGTCATTTAATGCAGGGTCTGAATATTCTGTAAAGATATTAGAATATTTTGTGTCTAAACTCAGTCTTTCAGAAAAGGGGAAGATAAATTTTATTGAGAAGGCGTTTCTATAGGCATTTGTCCGTTTCGTTCTGACCCCATAACTGCTCAAAGGGCCGACCTGTCCCTTTTTTTCATCAAAATAATAATCTTTCAGTTCAGGTGTAAACGTAAAATCCTCAGTAACCGCTACATTCGCCTCCTTAAAAAAGTTCCGGAACCACCTGTCGAGGTTTATATAAAGGTTCCCATCCTGAGTTACCGTATCCTCCGCAGAATTTTGTGCGAGGATATTAATCTGGATAATGTAGAGCATCTTGATATTTATGTTTGATCCCTTATACTGGGCATCAATATTTGTCCCTACCCTTGTTATATAGTCTTGCACCTTAACCGGCGTTGAGTAGATATTACTATCATAGATTTCAGAAATGGTAAGTGTTGGGGTAATACGGTAATCACAGTGAGCTATGTCTGCCAGGAAAAGGGTAAGTAAGGGAATGGATGCGAGGACAATAAGTATATTATTAAATCGTATGCTATTCATAGATGAGCCCTGTTATTAATGCAGTGCATAGGTGAATTTATATATATCTGAAGAAAAAATCAAGACTGTTCTCTACAAAAGTCTATTGGAGTTCTAATATCCGACGGCTGGAAGAAGTTGTGGTGGTTGAATGGCATAATAATTGCAATATATTTTATATTTGTGAATACCCTGTGCATAACAGGGTCAATGGCGGCAGCCTGTAAGTTTGCTGATTTAAAGGGATGATTCGTCTATTGACTTATACTTTCAGTTCGGGATATGCTGCGTTGTTTAATAAAATGCTTTTATAAGCTAAACGTTCAAAAAATGAACAATAATAAGTTTTATATATCCAAATTACATGGGGGTCATGATAAATGAAAAAGAACAACAATATCGTCTGGCATCACGCAGTTATAACCCGTTCTCATAGAGAAGCGCTGAATGGTCATAAAAGTGCTGCCCTTTGGTTTACCGGTCTTTCTGGCTCGGGGAAATCTACACTTGCTCATTACATAGAAGAGAGGCTTTATAAAATAGGGTGTCGCACCTTTGTCTTTGATGGAGATAATGTCCGTCATGGCCTTTGCTCTGATCTGGGTTTCTCTCCTGATGACCGCAATGAAAATATCAGGAGAATCGGTGAGATGGTGAAATTATTTATGGATGCAGGTATAATCTCAATGACCGCTTTTATATCACCATATAAGAAGGACAGGGAGTGGGTAAGGTCATTGGTGGGGAAGGAAAATTTTATAGAGGTCTTTTGTGATTGCAGCATTGAGGTCTGTGAAAAGCGGGATGTAAAAGGTCTGTATGCAAAGGCAAGACGTGGAGAAATCCAGGAATTCACAGGCATATCAGCCCCGTATGAAGCGCCTGAGAACCCTGAACTGCATATAAAGACTGACATGATGACCATAGATGAGTGTGTTGATAATGTAGTCAGGTATCTTTTAGAGCGCAACATAGTTGCAATAAATAAATAATAATGTTTATTATAACGGTATGGAAAGTAAATAGTAATGGGTAATGGGACAAATCTTATGACTTCTGATACAGGTCTTACTTCAGAAGATTTACAATCTGCATCTGCTGATTCACAGCACATGGCTGCCGACATTGCTATAAGCGTAAAAAACATCAGCAAAAGTTACAAGATGTATCCTTCACAAGTAGCAAGGCTAAAGGAGGTATTCCATCCCTTCAAGAAGGTATACCACCGTGACTTCTGGGCATTAAGAGATATAGACATGGAGATACCAAGAGGGATGGCTTTGGGTATCATCGGACAGAACGGATGTGGCAAGTCCACACTCCTGCAGATAATATGTAATATCATCCAACCAACAACCGGCACTGTTAAGGTTAATGGCCGTATTTCAGCCCTTCTGGAGCTTGGCGCAGGGTTTAACAGGGAATTCAGCGGCAGGGAAAATGTATTTATGCAGGGCGCTATTTACGGACGGAGCCGAAAAGAGATGGAGGAGCGATTTGACCAGATAGCAGATTTTGCTGACATCGGGGATTTTATAGACCGGCCTGTAAAGATCTATTCCAGCGGTATGTATGTCAGACTTGCCTTTGCAGTGGCTATAAACGTGGACCCGGATATCCTTATTGTAGATGAGGCGTTGGCGGTTGGGGATGAAAGATATCAGAGAAGATGTTACAGAAGACTTGAGCAATTTCAAAAGATTGGAAAGACAATTATCTTTGTCTCACATGCGTTAGGTACGGTCACGAGTATTTGCAGTCAGGTCATGTTACTCGATAAAGGTAAAATAGTCAGTATAGGAAAGCCGAAAGATGTTGTAAATATTTATAGTAAATTATCAGCCGCAAGGGAAAAAGAGTATGTTCAGCGACTGAGAGGTGGTGAAAATAAAGAACTAGCTGAAGATACCATGGATGAAAGACTTCAAGAACTCCAAGCCGATTCAAAGTCAGAATACCGTTTTGGAACAGGTGATGCGAAGCTTATTGATATCAAGATGCTTAATAAAGAGGGTGAGTCTGTTACAGTTGTTGAAACAGGAGAGAATAATAAAATTAAAGTAAAGGCATTGTTCAAAAAGGATATGAAAGAACCCGTTATAGGGTTTATGATAAGAACATTAAATGGAGTAATTGTTGTTGGGACAAACACACATGTAAGCGATTGTCCCATTAATTCTGTAAAAGCTGGTTCAATAATTGAGATTGAATTCGAGCAGAAGGTACTTCTGAATCCAGGTTCTTACACTCTCACAGTATCTCTTGGAGAATTCAATTCAGGTAACAATATCTTCCATGACAGAAGAATGGATGTAATTATTTTTAAAGTAATTGGGAAGCCTACTGCCTATGGTTTGGTAAATATGAATTCTATCATCAGGATAATCGCGCATACATTATGAGCAGGTACTATAATAGAATAATAGATAGTAATATTTAGTATGGATAACAAGCAATTTTGGGATAAAAGGTATTTAGAATTACCCTGGTTTGGTAGCGGACCTGGCTCGAGAGGATCTGCAATGGTATATAAAAAATGGCTTCTCACTCAAATCACTAGATTGAACAGTATTAAATCAATTGTTGATATTGGATGTGGGGATATGTGTTGGCTCACTCAAAAAGAGCACGAAGATTTCTATTTACAAAAAGACATAAACTATTTAGGCTTAGATATATCCAGTATCATTATTCAGAAGAATCGGAAAAAATTTCCGGGGCTGGCTTTTGAAGAGTTCGATATTTGTAAGGATATTGTTATTCCAAACTATGATTTATTAATCTGCTTTGATGTTCTCATTCATCAATGTCAGATTAAGGAATTTGAATCTGCTATTTATAATTTGCTTAAATCCATACGAAACCATTCATTGATCAGTTACATAACACCGACTGATAAGCCGACAGAGGTCATGCCGCCACTTCCTCCTATTATCTATAACGATATAGAAAAAGAGTTTAAACAGCATTATATGGAGAATATTAATAAGATAGTTTCTGCAAGGGTGGAAAATCATGGAGATTTATCAACCTGGATTGCACGGCGTGAACCTGACATGTTAGTTCGGCCAATTGGCCAGTATCGATATCAGACTATTTATGAACTATCCAGAACGCAATGGTTGTGTTTGGAGTGAATAGCTTGAAAGTCTATGTGATGGGGGGGTATGATCTATCTGGTGGATGTTATATGGCATATCACATTGGCCGCATCTGCCATGAATATTCAGGTCTCTCCGTCCGGGTTGTTGGTTCAAAAAGGCATCATCCCGCTTATTTCAATTATCCCTATGATTTTCCTGTTATCACGGTCGCAGAAATGGAACATGAGATAATGGATGAAGACATTTTTATTTGTAATCCGTCATTTTCTAAAAATATGTTTGGCCTCCGTATATCAGGGAAAAAGGTCTGTTATGTACAGGGTACAGCAACTTTTATTGCACTTGATGCCTTTTTTGATACATATGTCTTTGTATCACATTTTGTAAAAGATTTTATATTAAGATACTACGGGATTCAAGGACCAATAATTAATGCATTTATTGAAGTTGAAATATTTAACAAAGGGAAAAAATGGGAAGAACGAAAAGACAGTGTGATGGTTTTCTTTCACAAAGATATTATTTTACATTTATTTAAAAAGTTTGAGGCCATCTATCGGAGAAAATATCCTTCATCTCCTATCCATTTTGAAACATATCGTAATCTGAACCAAAGAGAGCTTGCCGAGATAATGGGGAGCCATAAATACTACTTAGCCTTAAGCCCTGTGGAAGGTTTTGGTCTCCCTGCCCTTGAAGCTATGGCATCAGGATGTGCCATAGCAGGTTTTGACGCATGGGGAGGAAAAGATTATTTTAAGCATAATATTAACGCAATGGTAACCGATTATCCCGGAATTGAAACAGTTGCAGACTATTTGTTTGAGATTACCCAAAACGAGAGAAAGGCAAGGCAGTTAGCGGAGAATGCACATATTGATGCTCAATACTTTAATAAAAAACGATATGATGACCAGTGGACTGATATTCTGAAGGAGCTGGTCGGTAAGAATTTATGAAAGAAAAACCTATTAAGCGGGATATTATAGTTACAGGGATACCGCGAAGCGGGACTACCCTTGCGTGTACATTGATAAATAGTCTGTCAAATTCTGTATGTCTTAGTGAGCCGGCTATAGTTGATAAATTCATCAATATTGCACAGTCTCCAGACGAATACATTAGACTTCTCGAAGATGAATATGACAGGTTGCGCGGGCATATCTGGCAAACCAGGCAAATCTTCAACAAACATGGCCTTGAGGGCGGGAAAATAACCAATTACTTTTCCCGTGATACACAGGGACAAACTGCTGTAAATTTTAAGGTGGAGAAAGAGAAGGTTGAAATAAGTGATGAATATTTTATCCTTGGAATGAAGCACAATGCGCATTTTATGTCCATACTCCCACAACTTGCCAGGAACTCCCGGTTTTCAATCTTTGCAATTATAAGAGACCCGATTGCCACTATTCTTTCGTGGCGGTCATTATCCCTGCCGGTTAGCGAAGGCAGGTTGCCGGCAGCTAGAAAATTCTGGTCCGTTATTCGTGCAATTGAGGATTCCGGAGAAAGTATACTTGTCAAACAGGTTCGTATTTATGAACAGTTTTGTCTCCGTCTACTCGAAATGGAAAAATTCATATGTCTGATTCAGTATGAAGATATCATTAATAATCCGGAATATTTTGGTAGGTTTTTCGGACAAACGCCTTTATATCAAACGCCGATAAAATTCCGTAATATAGATTCATACCCAAATAAGGATGAGGCGCAGATTATTCTACAGAATATTGAGCGATATGCACCATCAGCTTTACATATATATCGAACTTTAGCTGGATCACATTTATAAACTTAAGGGGGACAAGTATTTACTGTGGGAAATAATAGAGAATCTAAGGTCATCATCATCACCGGTATGCATCGTTCCGGTACTTCTCTCGTAGCCAGTCTGCTTCAGAATGCAGGAGTTAATATTGGTGAAGAGCTTTTGGCGGCGAAACCGGATAATCCATATGGATATTTTGAAGATACTGATTTCTATAATTTCCAGGAGAATATATTAACTAAGAGAGGGCTTAATATTCTGCTAACTTCAAATGACCCAATTATCTTTGATGAGCAGGAGGTTAACCAGGCAAAAGAACTTATCAAGTCAAAATCGTCTCATGCCATCTGGGGATGGAAGGACCCACGAACCTCCTTATTCCTTGAATTTTGGCATCAGTTACTTCCTTCTGCCAAATTCTTATTTGTTTACCGCCACCCTGTTGAAGTATTCCTTTCATTGCTAAGACGCGGAGATCAAATTGACAGGCCTTTAACCGGGTTATCAGCATGGGAGATTTATAATGAACATATATTAAGTTTTATGAAAAGGCATCCTGAGCAGGTAATCTTGTGTCATATCCATGGAATACTGCAAGATACAAAGACCTTTAACAATTTAATCTCAAAGAAACTTGGATTGGCCAAGCTTATGGATGTTGAAAAGTGTTATCATGTGGAATCATTACACCATTTATTAATTCCCGAGTGGGTGAACCTATTTATTAATCATAAATTTCCCGGAGTCCTTGAGCTTTATGATCAATTGCAAAAACAAGCAGATTTATCATTTAGAGATACTATTGTTTCAGATGTCTCTATTGAAGATTTCAGACCTTTTATTGATTATATGACAGAAGCAGTTATGTCTACTCATGGAAGGCTGGTCAATAGGTATGAAGCCCTGCGTGAGGAGATGCAGGAAGTTAGGCAGAATAATCAGACACTAAGCGAGCAGATAGGGAAAGTTAGGCAGAATAATCAGACGCTAAGCGAGCAGATAGGGAAAGTTAGGCAAAATAATCAGGCGCTAAGCGAGCAGATAGGGAAAGTTAGGCAGAATAATCAGGCGCTGCGAAAAGATAACCAGCGCCTTTATCAGAATAATCAGGTGTTACGCAATGATCTTGAGAAAGTTCGACAGGATAATCAATCGCTGAGGCAGGAGATTCAGAAAGTTCGGCAGGATAATCAGTTGCTGAGGCAGGAGATTCAGAAAGTTCGGCAGGATAATCAGTTGCTGCACGACTATAATCAACTTCTTCGGTCTTCTAAAGCGCACCTGTTTGCCCGGGAACTTGATAAATATCCGGTCATCCTGAAACTTATAACCATGATTTACAAACCACTCGCAAAAACTTATCGTTTTTTAAGGAGATTGTCCAGGTCATTTCGGCAGGTCAATCCAAAATAATGAAAATAGCTATATTCAGTAAGGCGGACAGATTTGGAGGAGGGGCCAGTCGTGTGGCAGAAGAACTGTGTATGTTGTTGCACGCAGAGGGCCATACAGCACATCATTATCTGGCAATTTATGAACGTTTTGCACCATATATGAGGCCATTATATGGACCTCCGTCAATAGCCAAAATTATTCAGCGGCTTCATAAATTTTCACAGCGTCACGGTTTACAGGAGATTATTCCATATGAAGCCCTTCTATTTATATTAGGAGGAAAGACAAGAAATTATGATATTGTCCATTTTCATGACATAGCATCTACAATATCTCCATTGACTATACGATATATCTCCCGACTTATGCCGACAGTCTGGACGTTCCATGATTGCGCAGGATACACAGGTGGATGTATATTTCCTATGGACTGTGAAAAGTTCAAGGTGAAATGTAATTCCTGCCCACAAATGAAGGGCTGGCCGCTTAATCTATCAAAGAAAAATGACTTGACTGGTTTTATTCAGCGCGTAAAAAGGAGGACAGCTTCTGAAAATAGATTCACAGTAATTGCGCCGTGTAAGTGGATGGCAGAGAGGTCAATGAGCTCCGGATTTTTTTCTTCCCCTCCTGTAGTAATCCCGTATGGAATAGATGTTGATCTATACAAACCAATAGAAAAACGCGACGCGCGACAGAAGTTAGGTTTACCGCAGGAAAGATATATTGTATTGATTTCTGCCGGTCATATTGCAGACAAACGTAAAGGGGCAAAACATTCATTGGAGGTCTTAAAAAAAGTTAAACAGGAAATAAATCCACATATTTTAGTAATAGGAAAGATGGATAATTTTATGAGGAAAATGTTTAACGAGTTTGAGTTTACAGAAACAGGCTATCTTAAAGATGATGAGAAAAAGGCTGAATACTATTCCGCAGCCGATGTCTTTTTGTTTTGTCCATTAGATGATAACATGCCGTTGACAATCCTCGAGACGATGGCGACGTGTACCCCCATGGTCGGATTTGCCACCGGAGGTATACCGGAAATGTTTGTACATGACAAGAGCGGTTATCTCGTTCCTAAAGGAGACATAGAGGGTGTTGCCGAGGGCCTGAGGATAGCGTTGTTGAAGGGGCAGGCCAGTTTATGGGGGGAAGAGGCACGGAAGAGGGTGGAAAAATATTATACCCACCAGATTTTTTTGAAAAACCATCTGCAGATATACAGAGAGGTTATTAATAATCGCAAATTAGGAAACAGATAATCACCTGTAAACCATAAAGACTGATTTAATCCAAGAACTCTCGTCATGATTGATACAAGAATCCAGGATATAATAGGTATTATTAAAAAGGGAAACTATAAATATATATCTTTAGATTTCTTTGACACTGTTGTTATAAGAAAGTGTAAAGAACCTGTAGATGTTTTTTATAGTCTTGGAAGTGCTCTGAGGGATAAAGGCATTATAAATGGAATTTATTCGCCGGATACATTTAAATCTATCAGGATAAAGGCTGAGACACAGGCAAGAGAAGTACTCAGGGCTGAAAAAGGACATGTAGAAGTTAATATATCAGAGATCTATGACAAGATAATTAAGGCCGGTCTCCTGGACCGGCAAAACAGGGAAGCTGCCATCGATACAGAAGTTGAGGTGGAAAAGTCGTTCATATCATTCAATCTCAACATAGTTCCTTTAATCAGATATTGTAACGAAAATAATCTTAAGATCATTATTGTGTCTGATACTTATTTCCCCGGTAAAATCATATCAGCATTTATAGACTGGATTAATGCAGGCAGGTCACCGGATGAGATATTGAGGCCGGTGAAGGTTTATACCTCAAGTGATTACAGGACTGGAAAAGGAGAAAACATATTTCCATTAATCCTGGAAGAACTCGAGACCCTTCCGGAAGAAATGTTACACATCGGGGATAAGCATTTTGTAGATAAAGTAAAACCTGAAAGTTATAAGATACCATCTGTTTATCTCCCCAAATATTCAAGAACACACTCGGAGATCCTCAAATATGAGCAATTATATTGTTCATCATATCTTCCCTCAGATCATTACATTTACAGCATCAGGGGCGGTGCCGCACATCTTAACCCTTATTCTGATAACAAGACGCTTTTCCGGGCCTTTGATTATGGCTCTTTTGTAATAGGTCCTGTTCTGACAGGATATATTTTATGGCTAATCAATGAAGCAACAAGAACAGGCACAGAGAAGATATTATTCTTTATGAGAGAGGGTCTCCTTTTTAAGGGGTTAGCGGACAGGATAATAGGCAAATATAATATTGATATCGAGACAGACATAGTATATTCATCGCGAATATCCACATTTGTCCCAAGTATTAATGAATTGGATGTAAAGACATTAGAAGGGATGCTATATAGCAGGAAAATGCCCACAGTCAGAGATTTCCTGGGTACGTTAAACCTGAAACTTAAAGATCTTCAAAATATACAGGAATCTATAGAGGAAGATGGCAGCATGGCAGATCCAGGGGTAAAAGAGATTATTTTCAGGGCATGTTTACTGCCTGAGATTAAAAAAAAGATTATGGAATATATAGAAGACCAGCGGTCGTTATTAATTGAATATTTAAAGATGAAAGGCCTGGGACAGCAAAATATTCTTTTCTCAGAGATAGGCTGGAAGGGTACCATACAGTCCAATATAGCATCGGCCCTGAAGGCTGCAAATTATGATGTACGAATATCATGTTTATATCTCCTTTTAATCGAAGAGAGTGTAAATAACATACTAAAAGGCGGTATTGATATGAAAAGTTATCTGCCATCCACACCGTCTAAAAGACTGTTAGGCAATATTGTACGAAAAGGCGCGGAACTTTTTGAACAGGCATGCATGCCTGATGAGGGATCTACCATAAGCTACAAGAAATATGATGCTGATATCATACCTGTCATAAATACAGAAGATTATTCCTCTGCGGGTTTCGATATTAAAAATGCAATGCAGCAGGGAATTAAGACATACCTTGAACAATATTTAAAGATAAATCCCTCTCTTGATGGTGTTAATAATCAGATTGAAGTTATGAAATTACTGTCAGAGGATATATTGTCAAGATATGCATTGTATCCTGTTGAAGAAGAAGTCAATCTGGCATCTGAATTATTGCACGATGATAACTTAGTCGGTAGATGGAAAGGGGAGATAGTCAGTTTTCAGACGGCTAATCAGATGGCGGACAAAACAGTTGAAACAGTGTACCGGAATTCACCGACTTGGCCTGCAGCCCATATATTTTTGATAAACAGGAAACTGCTTCCCCTGGCGACACTATATGCATTCCACAATATGGCCGGTGATATTAATCTTCTTCAGATGGACAAGATACAGAAAAAGTTGGAATTATATGAACAGGAAAGGAAAAACTTTGATCAGGTGATAAAGGATTATCAACGGATTCGCTACACTAAAGCGGTCATGTTTGCGAGGGAACTTGAGAAGTATCCTATTGTTATGAAACTGATTACTGTAATTTACAGGCCGGTTGCAAAGGCTTACCGTTATTTAAAGAGTGTGAAACTTTCATTGAAATAAATGAGAACATAATTAGAAGATGACAGGGACAGGATATTCAATCTGAATATATAATTTTACGGGGATAAGGAAGTGGAAAAGAGATTTCTAAGTGAAGGTGATATTAAGAAACTTAAATATGTTAAAGTAGCAGATCCGGGAATAGACGTCAGCCATTTTCCTGATTTTATGATTGTAGGTCCTCTGAGAACCGGGTCAACATGGCTTTATAAAAACCTGGAGAAACACCCAGAGATATTCTTTTCTGACCCGAAGGAAATTCATTATTTCTATACACTAACTTACCCTGATGATCCTTTATATATTTCAGATGATCTAAGCTGGTACATGAGTTTCTTTTATGATACATCTGTCACATTTTCAAACAAGACACAAAAGGCTTTAAATAAATATAAAGAAAGATATGAGCCCAAAGTTAGAGGAGAAGGGTCTGCAACATACGCCATTCTGAAAACAGAAATTATTAAAGAGATTGTCATATTGAATCCAGAGATCAAGATTATCTTAATGATCAGAAACCCTGTTGATTGTGCCTGGTCCCATACAAAACTAAGATTTATGATGCAAGGAGGTAAAAAATATTCGGATATACCGGATCAGGTTCTTGAAAAATTCTTTCATGAGGATTACATGATAGCATTCGGTCATTATACATTGCAGATTGAAAACTGGTCTGCTTTTCTTCGTCAGGATAATCTATTTATAGGATATTTTGATGATATCAGAAGCTCACCGGAGGATTTATTGTTGAGAATATACAGATTTATTGGTGTTAGTAGTGATCTGAAATATATAGGACATAGCACGCATGAGATAATTAATAAATCTGAGTCAATAGATATTCCTCAAAGATATAAGGAAATGCTCAAAGAAATATTTGCAGATGAACTAAAAAGACTCAAAGCAAATTATGGTCTATCATGGGAATAGGGGGGAGTAAGAAATGAAGAAGAGTTTTCTCAATGCCGATGATGTTCGGAAACTTAAATATATCAAAGTTACAGACCCCAAAATAAAAGTTAACCACTTCCCTGATTTTATGATTGTAGGGCCGCAGCGAACCGGCACAACATGGTTAACGTATAATATCTTGCAACATCCTAAAATATTTTTTTCTAACCCAAAGGAGATTTTATATTTTTCTGAGTTAGAATCACTCAAAAATGCAAATAAGGTGAGAAATATTAAATTTAAGGACACATTTAGGTTGAAATACTTACGTATGTTTAAAACCCAAGGTGTTGATTCTCCACTATACCATTCAAGAGATATAAGTTGGTACCTTAGCTTTTTCTACGATAAACCCATACCATATTTTCTTAAAACAATAAATGCATGGAGAGAATATAAAGAAATTTATAAACCTAGAATTAGGGGAGAAGGTTCGGCATCTTACGCAGCATTGGATAAAGAAATCATAAGGGAGATTGTAACAATTAATCCAGAAATCAAAGTTATTCTTATGATTAGAAATCCAATTGAGAGGACTTGGTCTCATGCAAAGTATAATTTGATAACAATGAAGCGAAAAACAATTTCGGATTATTCCGATAAGGATTTTGAAGATTATTTTTCAAGGCCATACACCAAAATAGCGGGACTTTATACTGAAATGATACAAAAGTGGGCTTCTTTACTTCAAAAAGATAACTTGTTTGTAGGATTATTTGATGATATTAGAATATCTCCAAAGGAGCTACTGTTAAGAATTTATAAATTCATCGGTGTTGATAGTGATCCAAAATATATCAGGCATGATTCTAACGCAAAAATTAATAAATCTGAATCAATAGATATTCCTCAAAAATATAATAAAATGTTAGGCGAAATATTTGCGGATGAATTAAAAAGACTCAAAGAAAATTATGGTCTATCATGGGAATAGGGGGAAACATATGAACCGTATACTGGTTACAGGCGGGGCTGGCTTTATAGGGAGCCATCTCTGCGAACGTCTTTTAAGCAAGGGGCAGGAAGTCCTCTGTCTTGACAACTTTTTCACAGGCAGAAGGGAAAATGTAATTCATTTATTAGGGAACCCACGATTTGAACTATTAAGGCACGATATTACCGAACCAATACTCTTAGAGGTGGACCAGATATATAATCTTGCATGCCCTGCCTCACCGGTTCATTATCAATATAACCCTGTTAAAACAATAAAAACCAATGTTATGGGAACATTAAATATGTTAGGTCTGGCCAAGAGGGTCAGGGCAAGGATCCTGCAGGCATCTACTTCAGAGGTATATGGTGACCCCGAAGTCCACCCCCAGCAGGAGGAGTACTGGGGTAATGTAAACCCTATAGGAATCCGTGCATGTTATGACGAAGGAAAACGCTGTGCAGAGACACTGATGTTCTCATATCACAGGCAGAACGGGGTTGATATAAAGGTGGTAAGGATATTTAATACCTATGGACCGAGGATGCTGGAGAATGATGGGCGAGTTGTAAGTAATTTTATAGTTCAGGCATTGAAGGGGAATGATATAACGGTATATGGTGACGGAAGCCAGACCCGTTCCTTCTGTTATGTGGACGATCTGGTAGAAGGTATGATCCGGATGATGGAACAGGAAGAGTGTACAGGTCCTTTGAATTTAGGCAATCCTGGAGAATTTACGATCCTGGAGCTTGCAGATAAGGTAAAGCATATGACTGGAAGCAATTCAAGAATAGTTCACAGACCTCTGCCTGCAGATGATCCCAGACAGAGGCAGCCTGACATTTCTCTGGCAAAGAAGATATTGGACTGGGAACCCACTACTGACCTTGAAGTTGGTTTAAAAAGGACCATTGAATATTTCAAAAAACAAATTATTAATCCAAGCATCTGAGGAGGTTAAAGAATGAAGATCTGTATAATCGGAACCGGATACGTAGGACTTGTAACAGGTACCTGTTTTTCAGATACAGGAAATGACGTTGTATGTGCGGATGTAGATAATGCAAAGATCCATGCTCTTGAGAAAGGAATAATCCCTATTTACGAACCGGGGCTGGAGGAACTTGTCAAAAGAAACGTTAAGGAAGGCAGGCTTTCATTTACAACAGACCTGTCTGAGGGGATTAAGAAATCCCTGATATGTTTTATAGCCGTAGGGACTCCTCCTGGAGAGGATGGTAGTGCAGACCTGAGGCAAGTACTTGGTGTAGCTACATCCATAGGTAATATTATGGATTCATATAAGATTATAGTGAATAAATCTACTGTTCCTGTAGGCACTGGAGAAGAGGTAAGAAAGGCCATTCAGGGATGTCTTGACAGGCGTAACTTAGACATAGAATTTGATGTGGTCTCAAATCCGGAATTCCTTAAAGAGGGAGCTGCCATTGATGACTTTATGAGACCTGACAGGATTGTGGTCGGTACAAATAACGTGAGGACTGCAGAGATAATGAAGGAACTCTATGATCCCTTTATGAGGTCTGGTAAACCTATCCTCGTTATGGATATCAAGTCGGCTGAAATGACCAAGTATGCTGCCAATGCTATTCTTGCCACCAAGATAAGTTTTATCAATGCAATGGCCAACCTGTGTGATGCTGTTGGGGCTAACATTGAACATGTGAGAAAGGGAATAGGGTCTGATAGCCGCATTGGCAGCCAATTCCTGTACCCGGGGGTTGGATATGGTGGCAGTTGTTTTCCAAAGGATGTGCAGGCCCTGATAAGGACCGGCAAAGATGCCGGCTATAACCTGGATATCCTTGAGGCTGTAGAAAGGGTGAACTGTTATCAGAAAACGATACTTATTAAGAAGGTGGTAAAACATTTTAGATGGCTGTCATCTAACGTAACTCCTGATAATCCGGTATTGAAAGGGAAAAAGATCGCAGTATGGGGTCTGTCCTTTAAACCAAAGACTGATGACGTCAGGGAAGCGCCAAGTATTTCTATAATTGATGGTCTCCTTGAAAAAGGGGCCTCAGTCTCTGCCTATGATCCAGTGGCTACTAAAAGGTTCAAAGAGATTTTTGATAAAAAGGTAGAATATTCAAAAACTAATTACGATTGTCTGAAAGATGCTGATGCAGTGGTTATTGCAACCGAATGGAATGAATTCAGGGAACCTGATTTTGAGAGGATGAAATCACTGATGAAATCTGCTGTTATTTTCGATGGACGTAATATTTATAACCCCCGTATAGTAAAAAAGGCTGGGTTTGTTTATTATGGAATAGGCAAGGACTATATAAGTATCGAAGCATCGGGTCATGTTTAAATGTTATCAAGGATTGTTAATTTAGTTAAGAGGCCTAAAAGTAGTATGAATATCTGTCTTATTTCACAGGAATATCCTCCTGATACGAACTTAGGAGGAATTGCCACATATACACAGACCCTTGCAAGAGAGTTGGTAAAAAGGGGTGAGCGTGTTCATGTGATAACCAGATCGTTAGGAAATGAATATCAGACAGAAGATGAGGGTGTTTTCGTTCATAGGGTATTACTTAAACCAAGACAATCAGTCCCGAATTTTGCAGAGAAATGTTCAAAATTAAATATCACAAGAATATGGCACCCCATTCTAAACTTCAGCCAGAGGGTTTATGAAGAAGTTTATGAAATTCACAGGAAAGAACCGATTGATGTCATAGAGGCGCCGGATACCTGTGCACAGGCATTCTTTGTAAATAAATTCATTGATGGGCCTAAGAAAGTGGTCAGATTGCATACCCCTTTTTTCTGGGTCAGGCATATTAACAATATGCCTGACTCTACTGAACACCTTTTAAGAGATGAGTTAGAGAAGATACAGGCAGAAGACGCCACAAGGTTATCATCTCCTACGAAGGTACTGGCTAACATTGTCGGCCAGAGATGGGGACTCAGGAATATAGACGTAATACCTTATCTCTTCAATCTGGGAAATTATTTACCCGATCTTACTGTCTATGATAAGTATTTGAAAGGGGAAGACTATATTCTATATTTCGGGAGACTGGAGAGCAGAAAAGGTGTGCTTGTCCTTGCCCATGCTTTAACTGAAGTATTGAATAAAGATCAACATATCAAAGTCGCTTTTGTGGGCAGTGATTCTGTTTACAATAACGCTTCTTTAAAAGAAATAATTCAGGACATTTTAAAGAATTACCGCGATAGACTTATTTTTATTGACAACATTCTACATAATTCTCTATATCCGGTTATAGAGAGATCTAAGTTCGTTATCCTGCCGTCACTATGGGATAATTTACCCTTTGCCTGTATGGAGGCCATGTCTCTCGGCAAAGTTGTTATTGCTACAACAGGTAGCGGCTTTTCTGAAATAATAGATGACGGTATTAACGGAGTGCTCTGTACTCCGGATGATCCTGATGCATTAAGCCGTTCAATTATTAAATGTCTTGACAGGAAGGACCTGGATAATATGGGGAGAATGGCAGCCTTAAAGCTCAATAATGATTATAATGAAAAGATTGCGGTGCAGGTAATAGATTTCTATAAAAATATTTAGCTTTTTTCTATGAAGATCCCATTTGATAATGGAGGATTACTGACATGACATTGCTGAGATATTCTATGCAGATTGTATATTTCTGGCGTACACTTTACCAGAACAGCTATATGCTCAGGAGCATGATTTTCCGTGATTTACAAAAACGCTATGTCGGGTCACTTCTCGGGGTTTTCTGGTCTGTTATCCACCCACTCATGCAGCTCAGCCTCTACTATTTTGTTTTTTCTGTCATCCTGCGAACAAGACTTGCACCGGAACATATAGAAACACATTTTGCGTTCTGGCTACTTGCAGCCCTGCTGCCATGGATGTTATTTGCTGATGTGGTAAATCGCTCTCCAGGCGCTGTGTTAGAGCATTCCAACCTTATTCGCAAGATGGTATTTCCATCTGAGATATTGTCGGTTGTTCATCTTGGTGTTGCGGTGGTTAATCATCTTATTGGATTTACTATACTTATTGGATTAATCCTGGCGACAGGGTACGGTATTTCTTTCAAGATATTGTTTATATTTCCATATTTATTTGCAGCAGTAATATTCGCACTTGGTATGGCATGGGCACTCTCGGCCTTAAATGTATTTCTAAGAGATGTCGGTCAGATTATAGGTGTTCTTGTGCAACTCTGGTTCTATGTGACACCAATTGTTTATCCATTCTATCTTATTCCTGATAAAGTTAAGGGACTGTATTTCTTGAATCCTATGTTTCATGTGACAGAGGGTTATCGTATGGCTGTTTTTGGGAAGACAGAGATGAATGTTTCAGGATTCTTATACCTATTCATAGTAAGTCTTGCTATGTTCGCCATTGGTGGATTGACCTTTAAGAAGTTGAAGCCCATCTTTGCAGATGTACTTTAGCAGTTCAACGAACACCGATAGATTTATATTACAGAGAAGACAAGACAGATATTAAAAGTATTATACGAGAGATATGATGAAGATCGTTTACTTAGTTGGCAGTTTCCCCAAACTTTCAGAAACATTTATCCTGAATCAGATAACAGGTCTGATAGACCGTGGTTATGAAATCGAGATTGTGGCCTGTCATAACCCTAAGGAAGAAAAGGTTCACGAAGATGTGATAACTTATAATCTTCTGGAGAGGACCCACTATATTCAATACAAAGATGAGAAGTCACTGTTAAATACATCAAATGTCAGACAGTTAGTTTCATGCTTGGATGCAGACATTATTCATGTCCACTTTGCTACCAGGCCGGCCGATGTGGCATTAGATATACAAAGGAAGACCGGTATCCCCTACATCATTACGGCACATGCTTATGATATATTTGTCAGCCCGGACATTAAGTGCCTGAGGGCCAAATTCCATGTTGCCAAGAAGGTTGTTACCGTCTCGCAGTTCAACAGGAAGTATTTGCTGGAACTGTTGGGTCAGGAGTTTGCAGAAAAGATAGAGGTACAGTATATAGGAATAGACCTCGATAAGTTCAAATTTATCAGTAGGAGGCCAAAAGAGCGGACTACACTCCTTTTTATTGGGAGGTTGGTAGAGAAAAAAGGTGTGCTTGATGCCATAGGGGCACTTCGATATGTGGTTGAGAAACATCCGGCTGTTGAATTGAGGATAATCGGGGAAGGGCCTCAGAAAGAGGAAGCACAGTTGAAGATTGAAGAGTTAAAGATTACGGACAACGTGAAATTCCTGGGCAGCCTGACACAGGATGATGTGACGGAAGAGATGGAGAGGGCGGACATCTTTTTCCTCCCATCTGCGACTGCCCTGAATGGCGACAGGGAGGGACTCCCAGTAGTTGTTCTCGAGGCACAGGCTGTGGGATTGCCTGTGGTGTCCACCAGACATACAGGTATCCCCGAGGCGGTTATTGATGGAGAAACAGGATTTCTGCTTGAGGAGCATGATACAAGGGGTATGGCCCGAAGGATATGCGAACTCATAGAGAATCCGGATTTGCCCGGCCAGATGGGTCTTGCAGGGAGAAAGGCTGTTGAGGTTCGACATGACCTCGGCAGCGAAATAGACCGGCTGGAGAGACTAATCAAAGATACCTTTCAGTTAGATATGCGTCATAAAGAGAGACAAGATAGAAGCGGTGTTGAATATGACAAGAGGGTAAGCCGCTATTATGCCGAGGTTATGGAGCGACTGGAGGGTCAGATCAGACAGCAGGAGGTTTTGCTTGCTGAACTTTATGGGTTTGTCAGGCGAATTCAGAGGACTGTCTTTTATAGGATTTATAGGCGTATCTTAGAGTTATCCAGATAAAACTGAATATTTTAAACTGAATTGTTTGTTCTTAAATACATCAATGTAGTTAACACCTGCAAAAGGAGATTAAGGTGTCTTACGGATCAAAAAAGAAAATGGTCATTGTAACCGGCGGTGCAGGATATGTTGGGGCGCATGCATGTAAGGCACTAAAACGAGAGGGGTATAATGTTGTCGTCTTTGACAACTTTGGCTGCGGTCACAGGGATTTCATCAAGTGGGGAGAATATCTGGAGGGGGATCTTTTAGATGTAAATTCTATAGATTCTGTCTTCAAAAAATACCGTCCTGATGCAGTTATGCATTTTGCCGCTTATGCCTATGTTGGTGAGTCTGTTGAAGACCCTTCAAAGTACTATCGCAATAATGTAGTAGGGACTCTCAATCTTCTTGATGCCATGAAGGCTAAAGGCGTAAAATATTTTATATTCTCATCAACATGTGCTGTTTATGGTGTTCCGGAGGTCATCCCATTGAAGGAAGACCATCATCTGATGCCGATTAATCCTTACGGAGCGACAAAGGCCGTGATTGAGCGTATGCTCAATGATTTTGATGTTGCTTATGGAATCAAGAGTGTCAGTCTGAGATACTTTAATGCCGCGGCTGCGGATCCGGATTGTGAAATTGGAGAGGATCACACCCCTGAGACCCACTTAATCCCCCTTGTCCTTGATGCTGCATCAGGCAGACGTCCTCACATAACAATATTTGGTACAGACTATGAGACACCTGATTCTACCTGCATCCGTGACTATGTTCATGTGGCTGACCTTGCAGATGTACATGTAAAGGCCCTTGAATATCTTCTGAGCGGAGGTAAGACTGATGTCTTTAATATCGGGTCAGGTAAAGGTTATTCTGTCAGAGAGGTAATAGAAGCTGCGAAGCATATTACCGGAAAGCAGATCCCTGTAATGGAAGGTGCAAGACGCCCTGGCGATCCTCCTGCCCTGGTCAGCTCGTCAGAAAAGGCTGAAAAGGTCTTCAGTTGGAAACCACGCTACAACAATATTGAGGTAATAATCAAACATGCCTGGCAATGGTATTTAAAGAGATTCCAACATGGCGAAGACCTATAGAAAAAGGGAACTGACGCCGCGTCCTTTTGGTACGATGTGCCGTCTTCTAACAATTACTAAAAAGTAAACATGGATGAAACTAACATTAAGATATCAGCAATAATTTGCATGCATAACTGCGATAGATATCTCAAAAGGGCAATAGAGAGCCTTATCGAACAATCTCTGTCAGAAGAAAATTATGAGATCATTGTGATTTATGCAGAACTCTATTACCACGACTCTGCAAGCGGTGCAAGCAAGGGCCTTACGCTTGACAAATTGGACTGTATGTAGTATCAGACTCTAATCATGACTTTTATGTATACAACTTCATAAAAGTCATGACTAATCTAAAGTATTATTCATAATAGTCTCATGGAAAGGTACTTAAATACGTATATAAAAAATGACCTTAAAGAAAAGATTATTCTGCTCTCCGGACCAAGGCAAGTGGGGAAGACCACTATTTCCAAAAATTTAACGTCATCATTCATGTATTTAAATTATGATTCAGCATATGACCGTAAGATAATAGAATTTGAAATTTATGAAAGGAGGAATTTTATCATGGACAGTCAGAAACATCGAAGGAGTAGTTATCTCTTTATTCTCACACTGATTCTTTTTACATTGTCTGCGGATAGGGCATATGCCTACTTAGATCCTGCTGCAGGTAGTGTAATCCTTCAGATAATACTTGGTGGCGTGGCTGGTATAGCGTTGTTAGCCAAGTTTTACTGGCGGAAAATCAGAGGCCTTTTTATGCGTGATCAAAAAGAGTGAGTCTATATGAATCAAAGTCACAAGATTGAGAATATCCAGGCTTATGAACCGGCATCCTTTCGTGACCCCGATGCCCGTGTTTTCAGTATCAATAGTGGTCGAATAATCCGTGCGCTATCGCCCATAGCGGCCGCCATTGATGAAAAGTTCCGCAGAAGCGGCTTCATGGATGAGCTTATCCAAGCCGGTCTGATGATCGAAAACCGTCGTGTCTCCGATATTTCATGTCCGGATGGCTGGGCTGCTATGGTTGAGTCTAAAGTAATCCCTTTTGCCAATTATCCCTATGAGTGGCCTTTCAGCATGCTTAAGGATGCAGCCCTGCTGACATTAAATCTTACGGAGAAGGTCTATCAGGCTGGTGCCTCGCTGAAGGATGCAAGTGCATACAATATCTTTTTCCAAGGTTCCAATCCGGTGTTTATTGATGTTTCTTCCATAGGAGAGTATAGCGAAGGACAACCATGGGCTGCATACGGACAGTTCTGCGAACATTTTCTGGCCCCACTTTTATTAGAAGCCTATAAAGGGATCCCATTTCAGCCATTTCTGCGCAGCAATCTTGACGGGATATCAATTAGTAATCATCTCGCGCCAATATTCGGCCCCTTTTCAGTGTTTAAGCCTGGAGTGCTCGTTCATGTTAAGTTACGAACTATGCTCGACAGGCGGTCTAAGGGGCTTAATACGACGGCTCGGAAAGAAGTGCGGCAGATGTCCATACCAAAGAAGGCGATCCTTCAAAATATTGCTGGTCTCATAAAGATTGTCAACAAACTCAGTAGCCGCAGTAACAGTGTCTGGGCCGATTATGATGATAACAATACCTATGACCGGACAATGACTGAACGAAAGATGGCCTTCATCAACTCCGCTGCTGACCGGGTTGGCGGGGGCGCGCTGGCCTGGGATGTTGGCGCTAACACAGGCCGGTACAGTCGCCTGCTGGCCAAGAGATTTGATTATGTCGTGGCCATGGATAGTGACCCTGGTGCTATAGAGCATTTATACAGGTCATTAAAGGGGACACAGGAAGAGATGCGTATTCTTCCTCTCGTCATTGACCTGATGAATCCATCTCCTGCCCAGGGGTGGGGCGGGATCGAGCGGCGCAGTTTATTCGATCGCAGCAGGCCGGATTTTGCAATCTATCTCGCATTAATCCACCATATCTGCATTGGCCAGGGGGTGCCTCTAAATGATTTTCTCAACATGGTCAGAATTAATTCGGGATTTGCCGTGATTGAATTTGTTGAGATTGACGACCCGATGGGCCAGAAGATTCTTGCAACCAAGATTGGCATACATCCTGACTACAATATCGATAAATTCCGTATGCTTGTCTCAAAACAGGGCAAGGTTCTTGCTGAAGAGAGGCTGTCAAAAACGCGGTCTTTGTTCCTGATTAAATTCTAAAATAATTCTAAAGATGAAAATGGTTAATAGGCTTTTCTTGATAGTTGCCCCGTCACTCCTGATTGTCTTGAACATCTTTGTTTTCGGCCCTGCAGCAGTATACAGGGGAAATCCGGCGGAGTTTGGCATAGGGTTCAGTAATATAGAGGCCGTCTATATTTACCCCGGCATTGTAGCTTTAGCAGTACTGGTCGGAATAGGGATACTCCTTCCAAATAGACTTCTTTACATTTACGCCTCTTTATTATTTGGAACAGGGATTTTGTTATGGGTACAGGGTAATATTCTTGTATGGGACTATGGGGTATTTGATGGGAGCGGGATCAAGTGGGATGAGTATAGATGGAGGGGATGGGGCGACACCGGGGTGTGGGTTGGTTTGATGTTTTTTGTTTTATTAATCCATAGAAAGATTCCGAGGATTTCCACATCCACCAGCCTTGCGGTCATCGCCATGCAAGGCATATTTTTTATTGTCACATACCCCTCCTTGCCGCCCGTCTCAGCCTCAAAGGCAGAGAATGTGGCGGAGCCCCCCAAAGGGCTGTTTAATTACTCAGCATCGTTCAATATAATACATATCCTCATGGATAGTCTTCAGACGGATGTGTTCGAAGAGATCGTAAAGGAAGACAGTCTGGCATCTGGTCTGGATGGATTTGTCCTGTTCAGGGAGAATATGGCACCGGTTAACGCAACTAATTATTCACTTCCTGCGATATTCAGCGCTGAAGTATACAAGGGCGATGTCGAGCTAAACACTTATATCCACGAAGTCTATTCTGAAAAGGCGTTTTACAGATTTTTACTCGAGAGCGGTTATGACGTAAATCTTGTTCCCGTTATTAAAATCCCTACGATTCAGGTATCAAATTATTACATAATACCCAGGGGATATGGAGGAACAAGGAAAACAATTGAAATCAGCGAGGCCGCATCTCTGATGGACGTGGTGCTTTTCCGCCATTCACCGCAGTATTTAAAGAAAAGGGTCTATAATTCTGAGAACTGGGTGGTCCGACGTGTATTTGCAAGTGGTTCCAAATCCAAACTTGGATTTTATCATCACATAGAATTTTTCCGGGACTATACCAATAAAATAACCACGTCAGGATTGCGGCCTGCGTATCATTTTGTTCACTTATGGCCTCCCCATCCCCCCAATGTCGCTTATGCTAACTGTGAGTATGCCGGTAGAGTAATAGCTGAAGGCAGGGATAGCTACAAGGAGGATGCAAGGTGTGTCCTTTCCTTAGTTACGCAATTCCTCGACAGGCTCAGGAAATTGGGCATATACGACTCCTCATTTATCATCCTTCAGGCCGATCATGGGGGGAAGGACATTATCCCGGTAGTTATGAAGAATAAACCCAGGAAAGATATTTCTCCTTATACAGTAGGACGCTCATTGGCCCTGCTTGCCATAAAACCTCCAAACGGCAAAGGGGAAATGAGGGTCTCTAAAGCGAAAACGACACTTACCGACATACCGTCCACCGTCATGAAGATAGCCGGGTTGCCAAATCATTACAAGGGACCTTCTGTTTTTGAACTTGAGCCTGATGAAAAAAGAGAGAGATGGTTCTTTGTTGTAGAAAACTTATCGGGGAATGTAAAGATGAAACGTTATAAGACAACACAAAGCGTTTACGATTATCAATCATGGAATCGAGAGGAAGATATATCCAGAAGTTATTCTGTCAGTGAATACCAGTGGGGAACCCCCCTTCAGTTTGGTTTAGTGGGAAATGCCGTAGCTTATCAGAAAGAAGGAGAATGGAATGCCCCATCGGAAGATTATACATGGACAAGTAATAAAAGTTCCTCCTTATCAATACCAATAACCGAGACTGAATCATCAATTGTTACATTAAAAGCAAACTTTCATGCTTTTATACATCAGGGTATAGTTGAAAGGCAGACCGTTCATGTTGTTGTTAACGGCAAAGAGGTTGCGTCATGGGTTATTACCAAATATGGGTTTCGGGATTATTCCGTTGCCATACCGAAAAGCCTTCTTTCAGGGTCTGACCACGTTACAGTTACCTTCAACCTGCCTGATGCTGTTCCCTCCAACAGGGTAAAACATCTTGCCCCTTATAAAGGAGTCCGCGGGATTGCCCTTCGAGAAGTTGTTTTAATTGACGGACATCAAAAAACGCTATAAAAAGCCTGTTTTAAATGATACGGTTCTTAAAGATAGATTATATGTCCAGGAACTGGAAGATACTTACTGGTTTATCGGTCTACAGTATCTATTTTTATACCATTATGGAATGGCTTTTCTTTTTCACAAAGCCTTCCTTTATGTCTCCTTTAAGTATTTTAGATTCCATTTTTATTGTTACAATTTCCCCCTTGCCGATTGCGATTTTAATTGCCATTTTGCTAATAGGATTGTGGGCACTCAGTATAATTACTAAAAACACGCTGAACCAGAATATATTCTATACATTAGCACGAATTATTCCTGTGTTTGTCCTATCATCTTCTCTTTTAATAATGGTAGATAACTTTACCTATACGATCTTTAAATTAGGCATAGGATCATTTGGTGGTTTAAAGCGATTTGGCTACGGGGGTTTATTTATATTACTCCTTATTTATCTCTACAGGTTGCTTTATCGTATAGAGAAAGGACCATTATTACAGAGGAATCATAATAAGTTTATATCAGGGACTGTGATAATGCTCGGTATATCTGTGGCGGCCGTCTTTATTGCTTATGCCTCAAAAAATATTGACCAGGGCGATGTGGCAATAGCAATGACGACAGATATAAAAAGGTTGCCAAACATCCTGTTAATAGGGGCTGATGGCCTGGATGCTGACCATATGTCTGCCTATGGATACCATCGAAATACCACACCATTTATCAGTAACTTCATGAAGGGTGCCCTCGTTTTTGAAAATAACTTTCCGAATGCGGGTAATACAGGTGGTTCGGTAACTTCGATGTTGACAGGGAAATTACCAACAAGGACAGGGGTTATCTTCCCCCCGGATATCTTAAGGGGCAGGGATTCCTACCAGCACCTGCCTGCCATTCTCAGAAAACTCGGATATACCAGTCTTCAGCTCAGCGTCAGGCACTATGGTGATGCCCATGATTTAAACATGAAAGATTCCTTTGATCTTGCCAACTTCAGGAAGGTAAAAGATTTCAGGATTGGATTCTTATCTTACAATTTTAATATATTATTTGAGTCAGAGATGTATTTCCTTGAACAAATTTATGGACGTGTCAGGGAACGGTTGCTCCATGTCTTCGGGATACAAAACATGGTTGATCCTTTTAATGAGGTTACAAAAGCGAAGAAGCAAGATGTTCCTGATTCAAAAAGACTCGATGCATTATTCAAGTTTATAGATACATCAAGAGGGCCTTTTTTCGCGCATGTCCATCTGATGGTAACGCACGGTCCTGAGTTCAGGCCGGAGAAAAGGTTTTTTTCGTCCGGGGAAAAGCAGATAAAGCCGTGGATGATTAATTTCTATGATGATGCTATTCTGGAATTTGATAATTATTTTAATTCAATAGTTGAACACCTTGTAAAAAAAGACAGGTTCAAAAATACGGTAGTTGTTTTTTACTCAGATCATGGAATGGGTTCCAAATCTGATGTCAGGGTGCCATTGATGATATATTTCCCTGATAAATTACACATTGGTATTGTTTCTAATAATACCCAGAATCTTGATATTGCACCAACCTTGCTTGATTACATAGGATTAGAAATTCCAGACTGGCCAGTCTGGATGGATGGACAATCTTTGATAACATCGGATTTAGACAGATTACGTCCGATTATAAGCATGGGTGTTACTGCCGGTGAAGTGGCAAATAGAGGAGATGGTTGGTGGGAGAAAACTGATTTGTCTCCGCCATTCTATGGTCTGAGGGAAGTTTCTGTTATTATCTGCCATAAAGTATTCAAACTGGATTTACGAAAGAAAGTGCTTTTAACTTCTGAGGTAACCGGGCATACTTCGCCATGCAATAACCATTACATACCTGATGATATTGAAATCAAGCGTTACATTGTAAATCATCTTAAAAAAAATGGGTACGATATCTCATCCATTCCTATAGAGTTCCTATAGGGTAAATCATTATTTACTGAACCTTACTGGTCCCTTAGAAAACCTGCATTTTGGCATTAGTCTTGCAAAAGAAATATATACAATGAAACACTATACAATGAAAAAGTTTTTAATATCTTTATGCACACTGGTTCTGGTTCTTGGTCTAATAGGGAATGCCGATGCTACTCAGTACACTTACGATTTTAGCACTATGGGTTTTTCAAACGGACAAACTCTTGAAGACAAGACCTTAGATTTTAGTACATTTACCTCTGAAACTAGCGACCTTCGATATTACACGGATTACGGGGGAGGTATTGGGACAGGGGATGAATGGGGTTCTGCCGCTGATATCTACATTGATTTTTCAACACCTGTTTATGAAATTAGCTTTACTGCAGGTGATGGGGAAACCGATGAGGATGCCTTTGCAGTGACCCTATATGAGTTTGGAACTGACGCACTAATCGGTACATGGAGTACCCCGATATTTGGTGGTTCAAATGAACCTGAATGGTATACACTGAATATCTTGGCACCAAATATTGGACGGGTATTATTTGACCCTGGTAATTCAGGTACTTTACCCGGTGTTAAAGAATACCGTGGAGGTCTTGTAATAGTCAACATGGGCTATACACCTGTACCTGAACCTGCCACGCTTCTCCTATTAGGCTCCGGCCTGGTATGCCTTATCGCCTTAAAGAAGAAATTTAATACATACAAAGTACTGACTAACTGTTTGACATTTCTAAATCGTCCAGGTCAAAGCCATCCCGGCTGAAATATTGACACTTTTTTATACAGTCATATGAGTTAATTTGCTACATACTTTAACACCTTGATATCATAGTATGTTATGAAAAAAACCTTCAATGACATTTTATTAAAGGGCAAAAGTGTATTTATTTTATACAAGGTAATATATTCTGCTACACCTCCTGCGCAATCCATATTCTGACTTCTTACATATCACCTATTAACGTTTGATTTTTCAGATAGTTCAATGGGTTCTGGAATCCTCTTTTCACGGGAATGACGACTTTTTACGAGTCCATCAAATTTTAAGCTAATGCTAAACTTGCTGGCATTTTTCTTGCGTAAAATAACCAAAATAATCAACAGAGAAGGTGAGGCTATATAATGGTAAATCAAAATGCGTTTTTACTAAACACAAGAAGAAATAATATGCAAACGGAATCATGTACATGGAGATTATTCTCAGCAGGGATACTGTTCTTCTTAATAACAATCCTACTTTCAACGTCCTATCTTTATGCTGCCACTGGCAATGAAATAATATATTCAGACGAACCTGAATATACGCAAGGGGATATAGTTACTATCTATGGAGAGGGCTTTGACCCTGACAAAAATATAATTGTAGAAGTTGAGCGGGCAGATGGGAGCATTGTTACCGGGGATGGGACAAATACCCCGGGTAGTGACATAGTTACCACAGATTCCTCTGGTAATTTTATTTATACTTATATACTTGATGGAGGGCCTGATGAGGTATATGAGGGGACTTTTAATGTGAATGCTATTGATACAGTTACTATGACAGTGCTTGCAACGACCAGTTTTCTCGACAATCCCAAGTTTCTCCTTCAGGGGTGCTCACGGGAGAAGGGGGATTGTACTGAGGATGACCCCGCAACAGGCTGGGCTGATGGGGTAGGACCCATGAATGGCTGGACATCTGGAAACCTCAAGGGGTGGTATGAACTTGAGGATGTCCCTTACCGTCTCAGGACTCAGCTCAGAAAGTCAGGAGACGCCGGCACCTACTATATAATGAACGAACATGATAACGAAAGGATCAGTGTAACAGGGATTGACAGCGCCAGTGGTTTCTACGTTGGTGCAGGTCCCGGGGTTCCAGGTTTGGCAGAGGGGGAGCTGACAAAACTCTGCACCACACTTCCAGGCGGAACCTCCCTCCCGTCTCTCCCATATAATGTTGGCGGGACTGATTATGATTGCGTTGTCATGGGACCAACGTTCTCAGACGTGGATGATGACGGAGATTTGTCTGTAGACGAAGACGCTGTAGGCGGGGGGGACCCGGCACCAATTGGCTCAACCTCAGTGGCCAGGTGGATCCAATATACATGGGTTGTACGATTTGATTCAACAGAGGCGGGAAGTAGTGATAAGAAGTGGGCACTCTACTGGTTGGCCCACCTTGCATCTGGATCAAGTGCATATCCGGGTGCCGCACTGCACAGCAAAACGAGCGCAACAGGAAGTCAGGATGTGCCTATAAATAATGTACTGGCTATTACTACCTATACCCTCAGTGTGAGTAAGACCGGGACTGGCAGCGGGACGGTGACGAGCAGTCCTGGTGGTATTAACTGTGGTTCTGACTGCAGTGAGCCATACAGTTATGGTACACCGGTAACTCTTACGGCTGCGGCTGATGCGGGATCGGTGTTTGCGGGTTGGAGTGGGGATCCAGACTGCTCGGATGGAGTGGTTACAGTGGATAGCGACAAGAGTTGCACTGCAACGTTTAATCTTCAGACCTATACCCTCAGTGTTAGTAAGACCGGGACTGGCAGCGGGACGGTGACGAGCAGTCCTGCTGGTATTAACTGTGGTATTGACTGCAGTGAGCCATACAGTTATGGTACACCGGTAACCCTTACGGCTGCGGCTGATGCGGGATCGGTGTTTGCGGGTTGGAG
>Ga0209323_10000372_pt1 | contig 28751 bp, 14 predicted proteins | sample Rifsed19ft2_FD_184014 | JGI IMG/M metagenome (GOLD analysis project Ga0209323, IMG submission 184014) | Soil microbial communities from Rifle, Colorado, USA - sediment 19ft 2 (version 2) | ecosystem: Environmental > Terrestrial > Deep subsurface > Rock core/Sediment | place: Rifle, Colorado...
TGAGCAGCAAAAAGCGCAACCTGTGACCGCGCGCAGTATAAGAATTGTGGCTCTTCCGGCTTTGGCGGGAAAAAGCCTCACCGCAAAGGCGCGAAGGGCGCGAAGATTCGGAAAACTTGGCGTGCTTGGCGTCTTCGCGGTTCCTGCGAAGCGTCCCGTTCGATCCGGTAGAGCCAGAATTGTGCGGCCGGCGCAAGGGTTGCAAGGTAATTCGATAGACAGGCTCCACAGCATGGAAGATCGCAATCAATCGGACGGCACAGATCGCACGCAGGCACACCGGCGCGGGTTGCGCCTCCGTTTCCCTATCCGGCTTCACCTCGCTCCGGGCGGCGTAACCGTCGGCGTTGAACTACTTGTGGTGCTGTTGTGGACACTGATCGTCACGCGCCCGTACCTTAACCTTGATCCGACGATGGCTCCCGAGGGGCGGGAATACCTCTCGGCGATCCAGACTCACCATCTGTGGACACGAGCGCAAGCGTGTGGCTGGTGCGCGGTGTGGAACGGCAGTGAGCAAGGCGGCGCTCCGGCGTTCGTCGATCCACATGGGAGTATGTTGCACCCGCTGGTCATCGTCACGACGCTGCTGTGGGGTGTCGTGAACGGCTCTAAGGTCGCCCTGATCGGAGCCTTCTTCATGGCCGGCCTGGCGCAGTGGTGGCTGGCGCGCACACTGGGGTTGGGACGAACGGCCCGCGTGTGGAGCGCGTGCATGGCGGTGGCCGCCGGCCACCTGTCCGGGCGGATGGAGTTGGGCGCTTTCGGCGTCGTCCTATCGACAGCCGCGTGTGCCCTGGTGCTGCCGCCGCTGGTGGCGGTGAGCCGCACGGGTAGTCGCCGCGCCGCCGTTCTGCTGGGTATCACTTTAGCGCAGGCCGCTCTCGCCGGGCAGGGCTACATGCAAATCGGGCTGGGCCTCATACTGCCCGCTGCCATCCTCCTCGTGCCCTGGGAACGCGAACGCTTCTTCCTGCTGGCGCGGCGTTATGCACTCGCCGCCGGACTCGCGTTGCTGTTAGCCAGTCCCTTTCTGGTGCCCCTGCTTCACTTCTTGCCAGAGTTCACCAAGTCCACGGACCCGAACTTCGGCAGCGGCCAGCCGCTGGCCTATGTGCCGCTCAACCTGGTGATCGACGATTATGCGTTCTTCACCTCAGATGCCCTTCACAAGCTGCCCTTCCCGCATCTGTACGTAAACTTCATCGGCTGGGTGCCAGTGCTGCTCGCGCTGTCAGGATTGCGCGGGGGGCGCGGCTCTGATGAAAGACGATCCGTGATCTTTCTGGCGAGTAGTAGCGTGCTCGCCCTCTGGATTTCGACCGGGGAACCTCTGGGCTGGCTGGTCGATGTCTTGCCCATCCCCTGGCTTTCCGAGCAAATCGCGGGCGTGCGCCATCCCAGCCAGATAGCCGGGTTAGCCGTTCCCCCCATTCTGGCGCTCGCGGCCATCGGCCTGGATCGCCTGTTGAGCGCAAAGTGGCTCAAACTCAAGATAGCCGCCTCAACCGGCGAGTCGACCTCCCGCCTCGTTTCGATCGACTTGCGCTGGCTCTTGGCGGTTCCGCTTGTGGCCGCCCTGATCACCGCCGAAGCGTTTGGCGGCCAATGGATCGGCGTCCGGCAAGTGCGACCTGGCGTGTACGATGTGCTGGCAGCGATGCGCACGCCTGACCTTCAGTGGGTGAACACGCCATTCGGGGAACACTTCTTTATCGAGCCGGCAATCAATATGGGACTCAAACTAGGCGCCGGTGTTCGAACCTGGCGGTGGAAAGACCGAACGCTTCCAGAACCCGTCTTGGAAGCAAATCGTGGCAACGCAGCAGCCGGAATGACCCAGGTGGCGGTTGTGGACGGCGTGCCCATCTATTCCGCCCCACCGGGTCGAGAATACGCCGCCGTGACACACGTCGACGGGACGCGCACGGTCTGCACTGCGCACGGGATCGGTGGAGACATCGACGTGATCTGCGACGCGCCCCAAGCAGGTCGCCTGACCGTTCTGGAAAACAAATGGTCGGGCTGGCTGGCTCTGCTGGATGGGGATCTGATTCAACTCCAGCCGGGACAGTGGCTGGCTGTAGAGATGCCGGCAGGTCGCCACACGATTCAGTTCCGCTACAGGCCGTGGGATGTACCGCTCGGCATCGCCTTGAGCGTGATGGGTGCAGTGCTGGCTGTGTACCAGTGGCGCAAGAAGGAGACTCCCGATCTCGCTTCGCCCGCAACTGACTCGCCGGCAGGATCAGGCGACGACCCGATCACGGCAACCCGATCAGACCCCGCCCGAGCAGAGCAGCCTGCCGGGCCAAGATCAGATGGATAGCACCTTCGCCGCGTGGATGGGCTTCCGTGCGCAACTCTCGATTCGGGAAACTGCTCCTCGCTTTGGCTGCGTTGAACGCCGCCCTGCTCTGGCTGTGGCGGCGTGATCGATCCGCGCCAACGTCGAAGCGTCCCGCGAGCGAGCCTATCCGCCCGGCCCCACCGCCACCCGCGATCCATCCTTCAATACCGTCTGAGGCCGCACAGGCCCTCCCATCGACGACCCCGCCCGCCACGGTGCGCTCAATCCGAGCGGACCGGATCGGGCGTGTTTTCCAGCGGTTGGCCCGGCTCGGCTGGAAAGCGCAAATGGTCGGGCTGCTCGGCACGATGATCTTGTCCTATAGCGCAGCTCAATTGAGCCTCGGCTCCACCGATCCCCTGGTCACTCAACAGCAAAGTGTGCCGCTGTGGCTGCTGTCGATCGCCGGCGCGCTTGTGATCGCCTGGCCGCGCGCCGAGCGTCGGGCCGACGAGCCGGCCGCGCCGCGCTGGGAAGGGCTGGCTGTTATCGGGATTGTGGCGCTCGCCATCCTGCTGCGCGTGCCCGAGATTGATCGCGTCCCCTACGCACTGCAAGGCGACGAGACCAAGTACGCCCTGGGCGGGCGGTTGGTCATCGACGGCAAGCTCTTCCGGCCTTTCACCACCTTCACCGATGGCCACTGGGTCATGTATTTTTCGGTCAATGCCCTCTTCATGCGTGTGTTCGGGCAGACCGTCGAGGCCATTCGACTGCACAGTGCTGTCATCGGCGTGCTGAGTGTCCTTGCCACGTATGGCCTGGTACGCCAGCTATGGGGCCAACGTGCTGCGCTGATCGCGGCGGCTTTGCTGGCGACCTTCCACTATCACATCCATTACAGCCGTACTGCGATCAACGCCATCTACGATGCACTGTTCGTGGCGCTCGTCTTCGGTTGGCTGTGGCGAGGGTGGCTGACCGGCCGGCGCGTGCCGTGGCTGATGGCGGCCGTGGCGATCGGCCTGACGCAGTTTTTCTACGTCGGCGGGCGGCTGATTGTGCTGGAAGTCATCGTCCTGGGATTGTTCTGGCTGATCCGTGAGCCGCGCCAACTGCGCAAACGTGCGCTCGACATCGGCCTGTCGATCGGCGTGTTCGCCACAATCGCAATGCCTGTCGTCTACTTCATCCAGAAATACCCGAACGATTACATGACCCGGCTCAACCAGTCGGGCATCTTCCAATCCGGCTGGCTTGCCGCCGAAGCGCAGCGCCGAGGTGTTGGTGCAATCGAAATACTCTGGGACCAGGTGCGCCTGTCAGTCCTGCTCTTCACGCAGGGGCCGGATCGGGTGTTCTACCAGGGCCAATCGCTGCTAACGCCGATCATGTCTGTGCTGGCTGGACTGAGCCTGGTCTATCTGATCACGCGCATCCGCGAAGGGCCATCTTTCTGGACATGGGCTACGCTGACGATGATTTTGCTATTCGGCAGCGTTCTGGTCATAGGGCCACTCGCGGCCTCACAGCGACTGCTGGGCATCACGCCGGTGCTGTATGCCGCCATCGCCGTATTCATCGATCGGCTGCTAGGCCGGTTCGAGCGGGTTTGGCGAAAGCCCCGGATGTGGAATGCCATCGGTGCTGTCGCCGTGTCCGGGCTGATGCTGGTCGATGCTCAATATTACTTTGCCGGCTACGTCGGCACGCAGGTGATCAACAGCCGCGACATCGAGTGGAGCATGCAGATCGGTCAATACCTGCATCAGATCGAAGAGCGATCCGATCCGGCGCAATGGCAGGTGATCTGCGACAGCGCACCGTATTTGTATTGCGAGCACACCAACATCCGCTTTCTGGCCCCGCAATTGTCGGGCAGCGCTCGAACGACGCCCGGCCCACTCGAATCGAAAGATCTCTCACCGCCGCCAGGTGTCGGCCTCATCGTCATCGTTTCGCCACAGCGTCTTGACGACGTGCGCACAGTGTTGGAGCGGTATCCCGCCGCCATTCAAGGCGATCACTATGGTGTTCACGGCGCTTTACTTTTCATCTCACTCGAAATCCCACCGCCTTCTCAGTGAGGCGAATAGGGCAACGGATGGGCAACGAACACATGCGGTGCAGTGCTCCCGTAAACGAATGGCCCGTCAGCGCGGTCGGTATCCGTTTATTCGAGATGCATTCGTTGCAGCGGATGGGCAACGAACACATGCGGTGCAGTGCTCCCGTAAACGAATGGCCCGTCAGCGCGGTCGGTATCCGTTTGTCCGAGATGGATTCGTTGCGGCGGCTTGAAGTGTGCCGCGCTATGCTATAATCCATTCTGTAAGTTCAGACGTGTGGACGGAACGTCGTGCGCAACTCCAGACTCGGAAAACTGCTCCTCGGTTTGGCGACGTTAAACACGGTGCTGTTCTGGCTGTGGCGGCGTAATCGATCCGCGCCGCCGGCCCGGCAAACGGCTCAACCCCGTGGCGCGACAGTCGCAGCTTCAGGCTCACGCCCGGCGGCGACCACCGCGCCATCGTCTTCAGTCGCGCGCCCGTCGACGCTGGCGACGACATCCGTAACTACGGGCGCGGCGAAGCCCGCACGTATTGTTTCAGCGTCGCAGCGCTGGGCTACGCTCGGGCTGCTGGCTCTCGCCTTGCTGCTCGCCATCGCCGGCCAGTCGATCTTCGGGGAAGGCCAATACTCGCCCAACTTATCGACGGGTATCGGCTACTACGTCGTTGCGATTGTTCTGTTCAGCGCCGCAGGCTATTTGTCCGATCGAATGCAAGGCGACGTCCCACACAGCCGATTCTCGTCGATCCGCTTCGACGATCTGGCGCGCGCCGCGCAGGGTGCGCTGAACGAAACACTTCAGGCGATCCGCTCGATCCGCCTCGATCGCCGTCGCATAAACGGGCTGCTGATCGTCGCAGGGTTGATCGCCGTGCTGCTCAATCTGCTCGCCTCGCCCGAACCCCTGCCTGAATACACGCTGCCTTTCTTGATGTGGCTTGGCGCGATCGGCCTGTACATTCGGACGATGGCGCCTCGACCGTTTCGAACCCCGTCCGCCGGGATGCCTTGGTGGCAAACTGAGCGGCGAATCGCGATCGGGCTAGGGATAATCTTGCTGGCCGCTTTCTTCTTGCGCGTATGGCACGTCGAGAGCATCCCGCCGACCGTGGGCGGCGACGAAGGCTCGTTCGGGCTGGAAGCGGTCAAGACGATCACGGGTGAATGGCCGAACCGCAACCCGTTCACGACCGGCTGGCTGAGCCACCCGACACTCAGCTTTTACTTCAACTCGTTGACGATTCGCCTGTTCGGGCAGACCGTCTTCGGGCTGCGGCTGGCGTGGGCGCTGGTCGGCGCCCTCACCGTGCTCATTGTCTTTCATCTGGCGCGACGCCTCGCCGGATCGATGCTGGCGCTGATGACGGCCGGGTTGTTAGCCGCGTATCACTTCCACATTCACTATTCGCGGCTCGGCGTCAACAACGTCGCCGATCCGTTGCTCGTCGCGCTCGTGCTGCTGTTGCTGTACCGCGCGGTCGATAAGCGCAGCCTGTTGGATTGGGCGCTGTGCGGCGTCGCGGTCGGCGTGTCGCAGTTCTTTTACTTCGGCGCGCGCTTCACGGCGATCATCGTCGTCGTGTTGGTTGTGTATCTGGCTATCCTCGGCGGAATGCGCTTCCTGCGCGAGCACGCGCGCGGCGTCGCGATCATGGTCGGCGCGAGTCTCATCTCCGCTGCGCCGATGATCCAGTACGCGGTTCTGCACCCGGATGACTTCAACGCGCGCTTCAACCAGATTGGCATCATCGGCGCAAGCCACTGGTTGGAAAACGAAGTGGTCGTCCGCGATCGAGATGCATTGTTCGACCTGGCTCGCCAACTCCCAAATGCGGCGGTCGAATCGGAGCTGAAGCAGAGAATCGTGAACGGTCTGGCAGGCATTCTGCTCGATCAGCTCCAGCGCGCGGCGCTGGCCTTCAACGTCTATCCCGATCGCACCGGCTGGTATGGCCTTGCCCGACCCGGCGACGGCAAGATTCAGGAGCTGCCCCTCTTCGACTTTGTTCCGGGCACCCTGTTCCTGCTCGGCCTGGGTTATGCCACGCTGCGGCCCTTCGATCGCCGCCTGCTCCCAATGGTCGCCTGGTGGTGGGGCGCAATGATCCTGGGCGGGATGCTGACCGAAAGCCCGCCGTCGACGCAGCGCCTGGTGACGCTCAGCGTGCCGGCGGTGTTCTTCGTCGCGCTGGCGCTCGTCAAGATCGGGCAGATCGCTCAGCGCGCGTGGAATGCGTGGTCGCCCAAGCGCCTGGTGCCTTATCTCGGTGCGGCCGTGCTGGTGCTCAGCCTGGCCAGTGTCAACGAGTACTTCATCGAGTTCACGCCGCTGCGCAAGTACGGCACGTTCAATGGCGTCGTCGCAACGGAGATGGCGCACTACGCGCTCGACAAGCTCGGCCCGGACTGGCGCATCTACTTCTTCGGCGCGCCGCGTATGTATCACGACTTCGGCACGATTCCGTACATCGCGCCGATGGTCGAAGGCGTGGACATCACCGAGCCGCTCACCGCGTCGCTCGATCCAAACCTGGTTCAGCCGGACAAAAACGCCGCGTTCATCTTCCTTCCAGAGCGCCAGGGCGAACTCGATTTCGTGAAGCAGACCTTCCCCAACGGCACACTTGAAGAAATCCCTTCCTTTTGGGAAGGCGACCCCAATCCATTCTTCGTTGTCTATCGCGTTCCCCTAACTCAAGCACCCTGATTCTATCGCCGCTGCGCCGGGTTTCTTTCAGAGAGTGTTTGAAAAGGGTCGAGATTCACCGCCGAGGCGCAGAGAACGCTGAGTTTTTCTAAAGACTTCTCTGCGACCTCAGCGTCTCTGTGGTGCAAACTCGATTTCCTGTAGGCTCATGTATGAAACAAGTGCATTGGGCCGAGGTGACCGGCACTTTCGAAGTGCCGGTCACCTGATCGCCACTTGTTCTGGATATGAGCCTTCCTGTAAAACTTCCGAAGTCTCGCGAAGCGCTTCGGAAGTCTGCTTTGCGGGTGATCAAATCCGCACTCCGTCTGTGGTACAATCTTTCGCATCCTCCTCAGGTGATGTGAATGGATCTGCTGCATGGGCTGAACCCTCAACAGCGCAATGCCGTCGAGACCGGTGACGGGCCTGCCCTGATCCTGGCCGGGCCGGGATCGGGCAAGACGCGCGTGCTGACGCAGCGCGTGGCTTATCTCATCGACGTGCGCGGTGTCGAGCCGCGCCACATCATGGCCGTGACGTTCACCAACAAGGCGGCGCGCGAGATGAAGGCGCGGCTGGATCGTCTGCTCGGCGCGAATCAGGCCGCCGAACTGACGCTCGGCACGTTCCACGCCATCTGCGCCCGCTTCCTCCGGCGCGACGGGCCGCACATCGGCTTGAGCCGCGACTTCGTGATCTACGACGCCGACGATCAAGAGGCGCTGGTCAAGCGCGCGATCAAAGACTTGAACATCGACGATAAGAAGCACAAGCCGTCGGCAGTGCTCAACGCGATCTCGTCGGCCAAGAACGAGTTGATTCCGCCCGAGGCTTACGTTGCGCCGACGTACTGGCACGAGGCTGTCGGCCGTGTGTACGCCCACTACCAAGAACTGCTGCGCGCCAACAACGCGCTCGACTTCGATGACCTGTTGGCCGAGGTCGTGCGCCTGTTCGAGCAGAACCCGGTCGTGCTGGGCTACTACCAGAACCGCTACCAGCACATCCTCGTCGACGAGTTTCAGGACACGAACACCGCGCAGTACACGCTCGTGCGGCAAATGGCGGCCCGCCTGCGCAACGTGTTCGTCGTCGGGGACGAAGACCAGTCGATTTACCGGTTCAGAGGCGCGGACTTCCGCAACGTACAACGCTTCCAGAATGATTACCCCGACGCGCAAGTGTACCTGCTCGAAGAAAACTACCGCTCGACACAGAATATCCTCGACGCGGCGCGGGCCGTGATCCGGCGCAACGTGCATCGCACCGACAAGCGCCTGTTCACCGAGCGCAGTGGTGGCACGCCGCTCTCGATCTACGAAGCCTACAACGAAGACGACGAAGCGCTGTACGTCGTCAACACGATCGAAGACCTGATTCGCAGCCGCCAGTACAAGGCCGCCGATTTCGCCGTGTTCTACCGCACCAACGCGCAGTCGCGCCCGATCGAAGAAGCGTTCATCCGCGCGGGCATTCCGTATCGGCTGGTCGGCGGCACGCGCTTCTACGCCCGGCGCGAGATCAAGGACGTGCTGGCCTATCTGCACCTGGTTCACAATCCGCACGACGCCGTCAGCCTGGCGCGCGTGATCAACGTGCCGTCGCGCGGCATCGGCGCGAAGACGCTGTCGATCCTGGACGAGGCCGCGCGCTCCGGCGCGAAAAGCGCCTACGTGCTGATCCGCGAACTCAAATCGAACGGCGCGAACTCGCCGCTGAGCGCCGGGCTGACCGGCAAGGCTCGCCAGGCGCTGATCGATTTTGCGAACATGCTCGATCGCTGGATCGCGGCGAAGGCACGCACCCGATCGGTCGCCGAGCTGCTCGACGCGGTCGTGAACGATTCGGGCTACCGCAAATACGTCGACGACGGCAGCGCGGAAGGTCGCGAGCGCTGGGACAATGTGCTCGAGCTGCGCAACGTCGCCGGCGACTACACGCGCGCGGTTGGCGATGATCCGCTGGCCGAGTTCCTGGAGGACGTGACGTTGGTCTCGGACGTCGACTCGCTAGACGATACGCAGCGCGTCGACGCGCCGACGCTGATGACGCTGCACTCGGCCAAAGGGCTGGAGTTCCCTGTCGTGTTCATCACCGGCATGGAAGAAGGCATTCTGCCGCACGCGCGCTCGCTGGAAGACCCGGAGGAGATGGAAGAGGAGCGCCGGCTGGCGTACGTCGGCATCACCCGCGCGAAGGATCGCGTGTTCTTGAGTTACGCTTTCCGCCGGACGGCTTACGGCAGCAGCGAAGTCAACGCGCCGTCGCGCTTCCTCGGCGACATCCCGCGCGGCCTGCTCGACGGAGCGATGTCGTTCGCGGGCACTCCGCCGCGAGCGATGGCCGTGCAGCGCGCCGCCACATGGTCGACGACGCCGTCGGCCTCCTCGTCACCGCGTCCCGCGCGCGAGCCTTCCTTCCGCCCCGGCCAGCGCGTACATCATTCCAAGTTCGGCGAAGGTGTCGTCGTCGAGAGCCGGGTGCAGGGAACGGACGAGGAGCTTACCATCGCGTTCGAGAAGGCCGGTATCAAGCGGCTGCTGGCGTCCTTCGCCAATCTGAAGAAGTTGCCGGGATAGAAACCCGGTTTCCCTCAGAGCCTATCTGAGAGGCTATCTGAAAAGGTCGCTGGGAGAACCACTAAGACACCAAGCCCCTCCAAGTCTTCTTGGTGTCTCTTTGTGTCGCTTGCCCTCTTCAGGGGATGCAGCCTTGGTGGTGAGTTTTCAGACAGGCTCTGACAAGCCGCCAAACTCACCGCCAAGACTCCAACCAGGGGTCTAAAAAAGTGCTTCAACTCCTCATCGATGGTCACAACCTCATTGGCGTGCTTCCCGGCCTATCGCTGGCCGACTTCGATGATGAAGAGAAGCTGGTGATACTTCTGCGGAAATTCGCCGCGCGGCGACGGGCGCGCATCGTGGTCGTATTCGATCCGGGAGCGGCTTCGCAGGCGGGCGGTCGATCGCAGGCGTTGAGCGGCGGCGGAGTCGAATCGGTCTTCGCCGGATCGCACACCGATGCCGACCGCATCCTGATCGAGCGCATCCGCGCCGTGAAGCGTCCGCAAGACTGGGCACTCGTCTCCGGCGATCACAAGATTCAAGACGAGGCCCGACGCCGGCACGTGCGCGTGATCGAATCGGCAGAGTTTGCCGACAGGTATCTGTCGCCGCCGCCTGGCTCGACAGCGCCCAATGCAGACGAGAAACCCGGCGCAAGCGGTGACATCGACGAGTGGCTGGAACTCTTCGAAAAAAAGTGAAGCGACCCGCTCCCAGACCGAGTCGCTTCGCATGGGCCCACTTGGATTCGAACCAAGGACCGACCGGTTATGAGCCGGCAGCTCTAACCACTGAGCTATGGGCCCGCGCACGCGAGTATACCCTGCCCGCCGATCAGCGTCAAGCGAATGACGGAGTAGATGCACAGGAGGTCCTCAATGTCCGAAATCACGCCGTCCCCACATCCCGGCATGGGCGCTATTCCTCACGCTCACAGGACTTCTTTTCGAGTCTGGGCGCCACATGCTACGCAAGTGTACGTGATGGGTTCCTTCAACCGTTGGTCGAGGCGCTCCCAGCCGCTTGCCAATGAAGGCAATGGCTGCTGGTCGGTCGACGCGCCCGGCGTCCAGGCAGGCGACGAGTACCAGTTCGTGATCGTCAACGGCGCGCAAGAATTCGAACGCATCGATCCCTACGCCCGCGCCGTCACCGGCTCGGTCGGCAATGCCATCGTGCACGACCCCGCTTTCGATTGGGAGCCGGGCGACTACAAGACCCCAGGCTGGAACGAAATGGTCATCTACGAGATGCACATTGGCACATTCAACGACCGGCCCGGCGGCTCGCCCGGCAACTTCAACGGCGTCATCCGCAAGCTACCCTACCTCCAGGACCTCGGCATCAACGTCATCCAGATCATGCCGTCGATGGAGTTCGCAGGCGGATTCTCGTGGGGCTACAACCCGTCTTACATCTTCGCCATCGAGCGCGATTACGGCGGCCCGGACGCTTTCAAACATCTGATCAAAGCGGCCCGCGCCCACGGGATCGCCGTCATCTTCGACGCGGTCTACAACCACTTCGGGCCGACCGACCTCGGCTTGTGGCAGTTCGACGGCTGGAGCGAAAACGGCAAGGGTGGCATTTACTTCTACAACGATTGGCGATCGAGCACGCCCTGGGGTGAGACCCGGCCGGATTACGGGCGAGGCGAAGTGCGCCAGTACATCCGCGACAACGCCCTGTCCTGGCTGGGCGAATACTGGATCGATGGGCTGCGCTGGGATTCCACCATCTACCTTCGCAACGTGTACGGCTACAACAACGACCCCGATCACGACATCCCCGAGGCGTGGAGCCTGATGCAGTGGGTCAACTCGGAAGCCAAAGCGCGTTTCCCTTGGAAGATCATGATTGCCGAAGACCTCCAGGGCAACGCCGCGCTCACCGCCGACGTGTCGCAGGGCGGCGCGGGCTTCGATGCGCAGTGGGACGCCCGATTCGTCCACCCCATCCGGCAGGCGCTCATCGCCGTGAACGACGAGGCGCGCAGCATGGAAGCCGTGCGAGACGCGATTGGCTTCCGTTACAACGACGACGCATTCGAGCGGGTGATCTACACCGAGTCTCACGACGAGGTTGCCAACGGCAAAGCGCGCCTGCCGGAGGAAATCTGGCCGGGCAACGCCGGCAGCTGGTTTTCCAAAAAGCGCTCGACGCTGGGCGCGGCGTTAGTGTTCACGACGCCCGGTATCCCGATGATTTTCCAGGGGCAAGAATTCCTGGAAGACAAATGGTTCCACGACCAGGACCCGCTCGACTGGTCGAAGCGAGAGACCTACCGGGGCATCCTCCACATGTACCGCGACCTGATTCGGCTGCGCCGAAACGCAACCGGCAAGACGCGCGGCTTGTGCGGCCAACACGTCGACGTGTTCTACCTCCACGACCACGACAAGGTGCTGGCGTTTCATCGCTGGGACAGGGGTGGGCCGAGGGACAGCGTCGTCGTGGTGACCAACTTCGCCAATCGCCGCTATCAGAACTACCGGCTCAATTTTCCACGCCAGGGCGTGTGGCGTGCCCGGTTCAACAGCGATTGGGCACGCTACGACCCAGAGTCTGGCAGCGCGGCGCACGGCAACGCGGTTCAAGCGCGGGACGCGGGTGATGGCATGACGTTCTACGGGGAGCTGGATATCGGGCCGTACAGCGCGATCATCCTGTCGCAAGACGAATAACGAGATGCGTTTGTTATCAGCTCGATAGACGCTATCGGAAATAGAATTTCTCCACGAAGTCACACGAAGGGCACTAAGATAGCCGGTAGTCTTTGTGTATCTTCGTGGATCAGGTTTCTTGCCGATGAAGCCCAAGCCGGGCGAGCCGGAACCCAATGCGGAATAAAACCACGGAGGCACGGAGACACGGAGAAAACCGAAAGGCAAAACCTCTGTGCCCTCCGTCCCACAGGGAGGCTGCGCACTGTCTCCGTGGTTAAATCTTTGCACAAACGAGAGCTTTCGGTAATTCGTGGGCAACGCCCGGTGATGAATCACCGGGCTGAAAAAGCGAAGCCTGCTGAAGCAGGCTGTTTGCCGCTTCAGCCGGATTGATCCGGCTTTTCTTGATTAGCCCGACGATTTTGCGAAGCACCCCGTAGCGCAGCGGAGTGGGCATCGTCGGGCGATAGGCGTGAGGCAATTGCCGAACGCTCTCCAAACAGCAAAGTTTCCACTGGTGAGGTTCTAATACCTCGGAAGGCCGAACGCGATCGTCACCGCGCGGTAAACGTCGGTCACTACGTGGCAGTGCCGGATGGCTTCCACCACGTCGTCGCACGGCACCAGCCGCGACAAGGTGCGATACGTGTCGTTCTGCGCCGCAACTTCACGATAGTTACCCTGCACCGCCTCGAACCACCGGCGCAACTCCGGCAGGTCGATCACGTACAGCCGGTCGCTCACAATGCCGAGCGTCGCCAGCAGGTACTCTTCGCCGAGCGCCCACCACTCTTCGATTTCGTCGATCGTGCGCGGGATCGCCGCGAAGTAATACAACAGCACATCGGCTTCCGAGGCAAAGACCCAGCCCGGCGAGCCGGATACGTCGTTGGACACCGTCTCAAGGGCAAAGTTGTCCGTGCGCCGCGCGTAATACGGATGCCGGGCAGACCGAATCAGCGCCTCGTCGTCGCCCGCGTGCGCATCACACTTGATCTCGACCGTCGTGCGCTCCCAGCCGCGAATCGCGCGATGCCAGATCAGGTCGATGTCGCGGCGTTGGAAATCGCGGTCGCTTTCCACGTTTTCGATGTGGAGCGAGCCGGGGCGCATCGCCAGAAAGCGAGACAGAATCAACGTGCCGATATCGGTCAGCCGGCGCTGGCGATCGAACTCAAAAGGAATAGTGTCGCTCACGATGCCGATACTATACACCGCTGGCGGCTCGGCGCAAATGACCGATGTCATCGACCGGCGAGGTTTTTCCCGTTAGACAGGGTTGCTGTGCCCGCTACTCCAACGAGGCCGCCACCGACGATCGGGCCGGGGCTTTGCGCGCGAGCGTCCCGCCGACGGTCGGCTCGCGGGCGATCAGCAGCAGGCTGAGGAGGAGCAGCCCGGCGCCGATCCATTGCCGCGAGCTGAGCATCTCACTCAGTTGCGTGATGGCCAGGAGGAGCGTGACGAGGATTTCGGTGATGCCGATCAGCGCGGTCTGCATACTGCCGAGTCGCTTCACGCCCAGGAACATGCCCAAGCGCGAAGCGACGGTGACGAGCGCGAGGCCGAGAGTCGGATTCCAGGCGGCATCGGGGACCGGCCCCCATCCGGCGATCAGGTTCGCCAGGCACACCACAGCCGCCATCGACGTGATGGCGTACAGCGTTAAGGTCTGCGCCGGCATCTCGTAACTCACGCGCTGGCCGATTGCCAGATGCAGCGCGTAAGCCAACCCTGCGCCGAGCATCAGCCCGAACCCGGTGAAATCGACCGGGCCGTCGCCCGTCTGTGTCAGGAGCGCGGCGGCGGAGATCGCCATGATCAGGCGCAAGAGCGTCAGGCTGGAGAAACGGTGTCCATCCAAGCGGAGGAAGATGACGAGGAAGAACGGGTACAGGCTGTAGACCATCTGCCCGACGCCGGCATCGACGCGCTGCAGTCCGGTGTAGTACATCAGCGATCCCAACCCGTTCACTACGCCAATGGCCATACAGCCGAGCAGCCCGGCCGGGTAGATGTAGATGTAGCGCCGGCCGATCACCAGATAGACCGCCCACAGACCGGCGGCGGCGATCAACATGCGCCACGCGGCGAGCGGGATCGGCGCTATGCCGGCGGTGTACGCTTGTTTACCCCAAATCGGCGCGGTGCCCAGAAAAATCGCCGAAAGGAGCGCCGCCGCGACGCCGCGCTGCCGTGTGCGCAGGCCGGGAGTCATGCGCCGGCTCCCTCGGTACTCTCCGCTTGCGCCGCGCTCACCGTGGGCAGCAGAATGTGGAACGTCGTGCCGGGCAGCCGTTCCGGATCGCGTCCGGGGCTTTCCACCCACACCCGTCCGCCGTGTGCTTCGACGATGCCGCGCACCACGCTCAACCCCAAACCTAGCCCGCCGCCCATGAAGGCCGATCGGCTGGTGGAGTGATGCACGATGTCTTCCGCGACGACGAACTTCTGAAAGATGCGGTCGTGCTCGGCGGGATCGATGCCGATGCCTGTGTCGGTGATGCGGATATCGATCGCACCCGGCTGAAGCTCGTGCGAGATGGCAATCGACCCATCGTCGGGCGTGTACTTGACGGCGTTGTGTGCGACGTTCGACAGGGCGCGGCGCAGATAATCGGCGTCGCCCATCACTTTCGGCAGGTCGCGGAAGCTGGTGGTCGTCAGGTGCAGGCCGCGCTGGTGGACGATCGGTCCCAGCTCGCCGATGACCGACGAGATCACGCCGAACAGATCGACCGGCCCCAGGGCCAGGTTCAGATGCTGTGTATCGATCAGCGACACGTTGACGATCAGATCGTACAGCTCGGCCAGGCGTGCGGTCGCATCGGCCAGGCGCTTGGTGAGATCCATCAGGCTATCGTTGCTCGCCAATTGGCGGATTTCCATTTGTAGCAGATTGACGTAGCCGTAGATCAACGTCAGTGGCGTGCGCAGTTCATGCGAAGCCAGCACGACGAAGTCGCTCTTCATCTTATCGAGCCGGCGCAGCTCGGCGTTGGCCTTTTGTAGATCGACGATCGTCGTTTGCAGCCGATCGACCAGGCGGCGGTTGTACTCTTCGAGCTTCTCCGCCCGGTCGGTTTCCGTCAGCGTATCGCGCGCGCCCGCCAGGAACTGCTGCACCTGCTCGGGCAGGCGGTCGATGTCGATCGGCTTCGGGATATAGCCATCGCAGCCGGCGACGAGCGCGCGCTCACGATCGCCCGACACCGTGGCCGCCGTCAGCGCGACGATCGGGATGTGGGCCGTGACCGGCAGGCCTTTGAGTTTAGTCGCGACTTCGTGGCCGGATATCTCGCCCAGGTTGACGTCGACCAGGATCAAATCCGGCAGGTCGGCCTGGGCCATCGAGATACCGCTCAGCCCGTCGGCCGCCTCCAATACTCGATACCCTTCGTTCTCCAGTACGCGCTTCACCAGCAAGCGGCTACCCGGATCGTCTTCGATGTATAGAATTCGCGTCGAGGCTGCCTCTGCATGATCCATAACAGTACACTCTAAGCGACTGTCTGAAAAGTCGGGATCACCGGCTTCAGCCGGTCAAAATGCCGACTAACCCCGCTCCGCTTCGCTGCGGGGGCAAGTGAGTCGGCGATCCGGCTGCAATCCTTCTGCTTTTCAGACAGGCTCTAAGTCAACACATCCACCAGCTCATCCAACAAATCGAGATCGGTGAACGAACCTTTCTGCAACAACGACTGGGCGTGCCCGGCCAGCCGCTGGCGTTCCTGCATCGTCAATTCTTTGGCCGTCACGACAATGACCGGAATCTCGCGCAAGGCGTCGTTCTGCTTCAACGCCTGCAGCACGGCGAAGCCGTCCATCTCCGGCATCATCAGATCGAGCAGGATCAGGTCCGGGCGCTCGGCACGCGCGACCTCCAGGGCCTCGCGGCCATTGGACGCCTCGAACAGCGTGTAGTTCCCGCGCGCCTGCAAGATACGGCGCAGCAGGCGACGCGCGTCGGCGTTGTCGTCGGCGATCAGGATGTGGCTGACGCGCTTGTCCAGGCGCTCCAGCGCCGACAGCAGGCCCTCCTGTGGCAGTGGCGCCGGCACGGCGACCGGCGCGGCCGTCGCCGCCTGCGGCAGATCGAAGACCTGGGCCCACTCCTCGCCGAGCAATTCCTGTGTGACGGGGAACGTATGGCCGGAGCAGTTGACGATCACATCCTCGTCGGGCCGGATCATCCCCAGCCCGATCATCTTGAACAGCCCGGCGAACGCGACCGCCGCCGCCGGCTCGACCGAGATACCTTCCATTTTCGCCAGGGCGTGCATCGCCCGAAACGACTCTTCGTCGCTCACGGCTTCCATCGTTCCACCGTGCTCCAGGATCACCGAGCGCAGCAACGGGTAGGCCGCGCCCGGGTTGCCGGTGGACAGCGTGGCGATGTGCGTCTGCGGATCGCGGATGATGTCGGCGGTTTCTTTGCCTGCCTGGAAGGAGCGCGACATCGGCGCGCACCCTTCGACTTGAATCACCCCTAACTTCGGAATACGATCGATGAAGCCCATCTGCTTGAGTTCGGAGAAACCCTTCCACGCCCCCAGCGGTCCCAGTCCACCGCTGACGGCCTGGATGTACCAGTCGGGCGCGCGGAACATCGGCCGTCCCTTCGCCGGCCCGCCGTCGATCTGCGCGAGCTGCTCCGCCACTTCGTAGGCCAGCGTCTTCATGCTCTCCCGCGCGGCGATCGACCGGATGCCGCGATCGAGGAACAGGCTGCGGTGCTCGGCGAAGGTTGCCGCCACTTCTTTCGCCTGGTCATACGTGCTGGTGACCTTCACCACTTCCGACCCGTACAGCGCCACTTCACGCATCTTGTCGGCGGGAACCATGCTGGTGAGGAACGCCCACAACTTGATGCCCGCCCGTGCGCAGTAGGCCGAATACGAAATGGCGACATTGCCCGTCGAGGCGACGACGCATTCCGTGACGCCGGCTTCCTTCATCGCCGACACGGCCAGCGAGGCCTGTCGATCCTTGAACGAGCCGGTCGGCCCTTGCCGCTCGTCTTTGACGTAGATGCGGCTGCGACCCAACATCATGCCCAGGTTGCCGATCGGCACCAGCGGCGTGCCGCCCTCGCCCATCGTGACGATGTTAGCCGGATCGCGCAGTGGCAACACTTCCAGATAGCGCCACATGTTGAAGGGCCGCTCGCGCAGCCACTCCGGCAAATGCTCGCGGATCGCGGCGTAGTCGTAGCGCACGTCCAGCAGTACGTGATGGCAATCTGGGCACGCGGCAGGCGGCCGATCGAACGGCAGGCGCGTGCCGCAGCGCAGACACTCCAAGATCGGTTCCGATTGCAACCGGCGTTCGAGAGGCATTGTTTAGCACTATCCTGAGAGGATTGTTTTCACCGCAGAGGGTGCAGAGCGCGCGGAGCCTCTTTCTTGTTCTCGGCGCGCTTCGCGTCTGCGCCCTCTGCGGCTCGGTGACTTATGGCGGGGGGACACGCTCGGCCTTTTCGGCTTGTGGGGTGGTCACGCTGGTCGAAGGCGGCTTCTGAGTGGCCTCGATGTGCTCCAAAGCGCTGGCGATCTCGGACAAGAGTCGCTGTGCGTCGAACGCGCCTTTGTTCAACAGCGCGGCCGCCTTGCCGCGCAGGCGCGTGCGATCGTCTTCGGTCAGTTCCTTCGCCGTGACGATGACCACCGGGATGTCGCGGCTCAAACGATTGGTCTTCAACGTCTCCAGCACGGCAAAGCCGTCAATGTCCGGCATCATCAAGTCGAGCAGCACGACGTCAGGCTGCGCGGCCTGCGTCGTGGCGATGCCCAGCGCGCCGCCCTGCGCCTCGATCACCTTGTAACCGGGCCGGTTGTCCAACATGCGCCGGATCAGGCGGATGGCCTCCGGCTCGTCGTCGATCACCAGCACGGTCTGCACCGGCTTGTTGCCGTTCACCCGCTCCAGCGCGCGCACCAGATCGGTCTCGCTGATCGGCTTCACCAGGTAATCCGCCGCGCCCAGCGCGAAGCCCTTGCTCTCATCTTCGACGATGCTGCACACGATGATCGGGATGCCGCTGGTGTCGGGATTGCTCTTCAAATCGGCGAGCACCGACCAACCGTCGCGATTCGGCATCAGCACGTCGAGCGTGATGGCGAACGGTTGCAGCCGCTTCGTCTCCTCGACAGCCTTGCTCGTGTCGCTCAGGCCGATGACCCGATAACCCTGCTTCTCCAGGTAACGCTGGTACAGCGTGATCACGCCCGCGTCGTCGTCGATGCTGAGGATCACTTTCTGACCCGGAGCCGGCACCGGCAGCTCCATCGTCGAGAGGTCATCGGGCAGGTCGCGGGAATGCTGCAGCGGCAGTGTGAAGGCGAAGGTGGAGCCGGAGCCAAGCTGGGACTCGACCCAGATACGTCCACCGTGCATCTCGACGAACTTGCGCGTGATCGCCAGGCCCAGGCCGGTGCCGCCCGCCTTGCGCGTGGTGCTGGCGTCCACCTGCGTGAACTCTTCGAAGATGTGCTCCTGCTTGTCGGGCGGGATGCCGATGCCGGTATCGATCACGGCCACCTGCACCTCGTCGGCCAGGGCGACCACGCGCGTGAGGATGGAGCCGGTCTCGGTAAACTTGGCCGCGTTCGACACCAGGTTGAGGATCGCCTGCCGGATGCGCCGCGCATCGGCGCGCACGGGCGGCAGGTTCGGCGGCACCTCCTGCCGCAGCTCGATCTTCTTGTCCTTGACCAGCGCCACCGCCGTGGACATGACGCCCCGGATGATGTCGGCCAGGTCCACTTCTTCAATCGACAGTTCCATCTTTCCGGCTTCGATCTTGGACAGATCGAGGATGTCGTTGATCAGGCCGAGCAAGTGCTGGCCGGAGTTGTGGATCGCGGTCAGGTCGGCCTGCTGGAGCTCGGTCAGCGGGCCGTCGATGCCGCGCAGGATGACGCGGCTGAAGCCGATGATCGAGTTGAGCGGCGTGCGCAGCTCGTGGCTCATGTTCGCCAGGAACTGCGTCTTCAGGCGATCGACTTCGCGCATCCGCTCCAGCGCCGTGCGCTCGGCCTCGTACGCGCGGGCGTTGACGATAGCCACCGCCGCCTGATCGGCCAGCGCTTCGATCAGGCGCTGGTCGGACTCGCTGAAGGCGTACGGGCGCGGGCTTTCCAGGTTTAGTGCGCCGAGCAGTGTCTCGCCCTGCGTGATCGGCACGATCAACTCGGAGCGCGTCTCACTGTCGACGGGAAGGTACGTGGGATCGTTCAAGACCTCGTTGGACAATACCGCCTGGCCGGTGACCAGCAGGCGTCCATGCAGGCCATCGCCCCGGCGCAGTAACTGGTAGTGATGTTCGGAGATGTTGCGGCGCGTCGGTTCGGGGTAGCCGATCATCACGCGCAGCTCGAGCGCGTCCTGGTTCGGATCGTACAGCGCGATCGAGCCGCGATCGGCCGGCGTGACGTTGAGCGCCTCCTCGACGATGGTGTTGAGCACGGGTTCGAGTTCCAGCGTGGCGGTCAGGCGACGCCCGATGCGGGTCAGCGCCGTCAGCTCGTTCACGCGCGAGCGCACATTTTGATACAGGCGGGCGTTTTCCAGCGCGGCGGCCAGTTGGTCGGCCACGCGCTGCACCATATTGATCTCTTCCGGCGTCCAGCGCCGCTCGCGATCGACCTGATCGAAGCCCAACACGCCGATCAGGCGATTGCCGGTCACTACCGGGATGTGCACGTGCGCTTTGATTCCATAGGCGCGCATCAACGGGCGCAATTCCGCCGAGTCCTCGCGCTCGACGCTCTCCACCACCAGCCCCTGCCCGCTTTTCAATTGCCGGAACAAGCGCGGCACCTCGGTCCACGCCGAGCTGGTTCCTCGCACCGGGACCACGCCGGGCGCGCACCACTCGTAGGCGACGATGAAGCGCTGATCCTCGTCATTCGCCAGATAGAAGGCGCGGCTACACCGCATGACGACGCCCATCTCGTTCATCGCCGTTTGCAGGTCGAGCACCGCCTGCGGGTCGAGCGAGGCTTTGATCGTCTGGCTGATGTGGTTCAGCGCCATTTCCAACTCGGCGCGCCGCTGCGTCTCCTCAAACAGGCGGCGATTTTCCAGAACGACTGCCGCCTGCCGCGCCAGCGTCTCGCAGAACGCGACTTCTTTGTCGGTGAACCTGCGCTTCGCGCGCGCCGTATCGGCGCTGATCACTCCGATCAGCCGCTGGCCGATGAGCAGCGGCAGCGACAAGACCGACTGAATCCCTTGTGGCGCCGGCGCTACCGTCGCCGCTTCCAGATCGCTCGCCGCGTCGAACACGGCCAGGGGCCGCCGGGTTTCGGCCAGCCGTTCGTACGCAGGATTACCCCGCATCGGGATGCGCACAGCTTCGACGCCGGGCGTGTGCACCGCCTCGGCCTCGATCCGGCCGTGGCCCTCGGTTTCGTTGAAGAGCACCAGGCGAACCTGATCGACTTGCAGCCGGCGCTGAATGGTATCCACCGCGATCTGCATCACTTCCGCCGGTGTGGCTGCGGTCGTCATCGCGCGGGTCGCCTGGTACAACTCGGTTGTTTCTTGCAGGCTGGATTCCGTTTCATCCAGCAGGCGAGCCACTTCGATCGACTGGGCCACCTGGTCGGCGACGGCTTTGAGCGTCGCCAGTTCGTCTTCCGTCCAGCGCCGATCCTTTTCATCTTGCGCCGCCAGGGTGCCGATCACCTCGCCGCGCAGCGTGATCGGGACGGCGATCGCCGCTTGGCCGTCAAAGGGCACCGGTTTCGGCTCGTTCGAGCGCGCCGACTGCTCCAAGGCGGGCAGCACCGCCGGGTCGAGCGGCGGTGAGTCGGGCCGGCTGAATTCCTGCTCGACCACGCCGGGCTGCGCCTGCATGAATGCCGACCAGCCTTCACGCGTGTAGCGGCGCATCACATCTTGGAGATCGGCGGCAGCCTTGCGCGCCGACTCGAACAGGCGATGGTTTTGGATCATCAGCGCCAACTGGTTGGCGATAGCCTGGGACAATTGCATATCCCGAGGCATCACCGGCGACTGCGCTGTGGCGCGACCCAGACTGATGGCGCCGACAACCTGATCGCCGACGAGAACCGGCGCGGCCACCAGGCCCGACAGGCTCTTGCGCACCTCCGGCGGCCAGGCCGCCAGCCGGGGATCGTCCGTAGTATTCTCGATCACGATCACCTGCCGGATGCGAATCGCCTGCGCGAACGGCATATCGCTGACCGTGGCGATCGGCACAGCCTGGCCGACCAGCGAAGCCAGGCCGCCGGAGGCGGCGCCATATCCGCTCAAGATGAGGCACATGTCGTCGCTCGAATCGTAAGCGGCGGCCAGCCAGCTATCGTAGCCGGCCTGGCTGACGACGGCACGCAAGAAATCATCGGCGGCGTGCTGCAGGTCTTCGCCGATGAAGCTCGCCAGCCGGCTGGATTCGAACAGCACCCTGGCCTGCCGCGCGTCGGCCTGGGCGTGCTGATACAGGCGGGCATTGTTGAGCGCGATGGCGATCTGATCGGCCAGGCTTTGCAACACCGCCAGCGCGCTCTCGTCGAAGGCGTCTTCCTGTGTGCTCTGCACGTCGAGCGCGCCCAGCACCTGATCGCCAACGAGCAGCGGTAAGGCGACCTCGGACCGCGTATCGGGGAGCAAGGGGTTTGCATAGCGCATCGATTCGTCAACCGCGCGCTCGGCCACCCGCGGCTCACGCCGGGTGATGGCGGCGCCGACCATGCTCTGGCTACCGATCGCCAGGCGGTGGCCGCTCTCCTTCAGCACCCGGCCAGCTTCACCGGTCGCCTCGCGCAACACGGCGAATTTGCCAACCTCATCGATCAGAAAGATGGCCGTGTAATAGAAGCTGAAGCGATCCGTGACCAGTTGCGCCACCTGCCGGATCAACTCGTCGGGATCAAGCAGAGACGTAATCGCGCGGCTCACCTCGGCGCTGACATTCAGCTGGGCGGTACGCTCGGCCACATCAGTCACGCGCTGCTCTAGTGTGGCACGAATTGCCTGGAGTTCGCGATGACTTTCAGACAACATCAGTAACCGGTCACGCTCTGTCCGGTCACGGTGACGGGCAACCACCAGGATCGCTCCAGAGATGACTGCGATGAAGCCGAACATCTCAATAGCAAGCGCGGGGTCCGGCATGGTCAAGATCAAGGTCAGTGCCAGACCCGTCAGTACAGCCAAAGTCTGGACAAGTGCAGCGCGCAGCTTCAGGAACACACTGCCGATCATTAAGCTCAGAATGATCCAGATAAGCGAAATAAGTGCGCCAGGAGTGGCATAGTCGCCGCTTGCGAGAAAGGCCGCGAAGGGCAAGATAGACTGGACAACCATGGCCAGTGGAGCGGCCAACTTGTAGCGCCGGGAGCGGTTCAAGCCGTAGGCCACCAGAAGCACGCCAGCCGAACCGGCAATGGTAAGCGACAACATTAGCGAAGCGGCTATCGTCACAAATGCACCGGCAGACAGAAACGGCAGAAGAATCACGAGCAACGACGCAAGCAACTGCGCCTGGCGTCGAGTATCAGGCTCCTGGATGAAGGGCGGTGGTTCAACTAGTCGCTGCCAGATGCTGCGCTTAGCACGCTTATCCGGCTTGGGCCGGGCATGCCTGAGGGAGATGGGAGTCATCATTGTTGCGACCTCCCCGGAAGGTCCCCGGTGAGCGACGAGTCGCCGTCGGGAGTGGGCGCTACCGGCTGGCCGATGCGCGCCATGATCCGCGCCGCCCTCAGCGAGCGTCCCAACTCGTTGACGGCCGTCTGCAGAATGGTGTCGATGCTCACCGTCTGCCGCACTCGGCTGTTGATCTCGTTGATGGTGCGCTCGCGTCCGGCCAGCCGTTCGGTTTCTTCCAGCAGGCGGGCCGTCTCCAGCACCTGCCCCACCTGGTCGATCAGCGATTGGGCAAACGTGACGTCCTCGGGCAGCCATTCCATCGACTCATCCAGCGGCAGCAAGCTGAACTCGCCAATGGTCTGGCCGCGCACGGTCACCGGGATCGTGAGCGCGCCCGGAGAAGATGCTTCAAAGGCCGCCGCGTTCTCCGCCCCGGCGGGCTGCGTCACCCACCGGCCGCCATACCACTCGCCGGCGACGATGCGCGCCATGCGCGTGTAGTGTCCCCAGGCGCGCCCGGTCAGGAGGCGGTTGGCCGCGTCCAGATCGGCCAGTGTGCGCTGCGCTTGCTGCGTCAGCCGCAGGTTTTCGAGCGTCACCGCCAGCTGGTCAGCCAGCGCCTGGGCAATGCGTTCCTGGAATTCGCTGAATGCAGCCCCGGCGGAGAAATCTTCAAAGCCGAGCATCCCGACGACCCGCTCGCCCAGAATAATCGGCACACCCAGGAAAGCCGCCGGCCGCTCGGCGCTGGAATTCAACCCAAGCCGCTCCAGACGCACAGGCGCTTCGTAGGTGCTCATGCGCAAGGGCTGGCGCGTCCGAATCACGTGCTCGGTGCGACCGTTACCGAAGGCGCGTGTCACGAGTGTGTCGCTCGTCCCGCTGTCTTCGCGGCTGCGCATGACAAAGCGCACCTCTTTCTCCTGCTCGTCGACCAGCGCCAGGTAGTAAGTGCGCGTGCCCATCAACGTCTCGATGTGGCGCAAGGCGCGGCTCGTCAGGTCACTCAGCGTGCGGCTGAGCGCGATGTCGGTAGACACAACCAGCAGGTCGTTGAGGGCCTTCACACTCCGCTGCGTCTCGTCAAACAAGGCCGCGTTGTTCAAGGCGATGGCAACCTGATCGGCCATGTTCTGCAACACGGCCGCGGTGGACTCGTCGAACGCGGCCTGCCGCGTCGATTGCACGTCGAGCGCACCCAGCACGCGGTCGCCGACGATCAACGGCAGCGCGATTTCGGAGCGCGTGTTGGGGAGCAGCCAGTCGGTGAAGGGGAGCGGGTCTTCGTCGATGTCCAGCATAATGCGCGATTTCCGCTGCGCGATGGCGTAGCTCACCAGCGACGGCCCGCCCACTTCCAGGCGGAGGTCGCCCTCCCCCAGGGTGCGGCCGGCGAGGCCGGTCGCCGCGCGCAGCACGGCGAATGTGCCGCTGGCGTCCAGTGTGAATACGGCCACAAAGTAGAAGTCAAATCGGCGCGCGAGCAGGTCGACGACCGTGCGGATCAACTGATCGAGCTTCAGGATCGAGGTGACTGCCCGGCCCACCTCGATGCCGGCCTGCAACTGAGCCGTGCGTGCCTCGACCCGTGCTTCGAGCGATCCGATCAAGTCGCGCAGTTGGGCCGTCATGCTGTTGAAGGTGATCGCCAGTGTGCCAATTTCGTCTCGGCTCGTCACTGTCGCACTGTGGGACAAATCACCGGACGCGATGCGCTGGGCGGAAACAGCCAACCCTTCAATGGGTCGCACAATCCGGCGCACAACCACAAAACCTGAGGCACTGGCTGCTACCAGAGTGACCGCGATCACGATAGCGATCGTGTTGACGGTGGCGGTAGCCAACCTCAATGCCGTGGACTCAGGTCTCTCTGCTACAATGTTGAAAGTTTGTGCGCCCAACTGGATTCTATCAACTGCCAGGACCACAGGCGTGCCATCCAGGCCTGGTTGCGTGCTCGCTTGGTCTGGCAACTCAATGTGTATGCCCTGCAGCTTTACGGAATGGTCTTGGTGAGCGACGACTCTTCCGTCGGCATCGGCGACATAGACAGTTTGGTCTGGGCCTGCCCGCACGCGTGCGAGCAGGTTCCCGACCGTGGCGAAACGCACATCGGCAACCAGCACACCACTCAACTGTACACTGCGTGGCTCAAAGAGAGGGATGGCGATGGTGATGAACGCTTCTCCCGACTTTTCATCGAACCGCACCGGGCTGAAGTACGTCTCGCGGCTAGATTTCGGGCGCTCGAACTCATTCGCCCCAGACCGGTTATGGAGCTGATCGCTGGCAAAGATTTCGAGGCGCGAGACGCGAAGTTGCTCCTGCCCCTGGCCGTCGAGCAAGGTCAGTTCTTCATAAACATCCCGATACGTTCCGGTGCTGAACGCACCCAACAGGAGGCTCATCTGCTGCGCTCGGTCGGGCTGTTTCAAACCTCGGATCTCACCGCCCAGCAAGCGTAAGTCGCTCCCCACATCTTGAAGGAAAGCCTCGACTTCTGTGGAAACACTTTGAGCCACCTGGCTCTGCAACGCAAGCGCCTGCTCTCGCTCAACGGTGAAGGCCAGCTGGGCCAGGATCACGCCGACCAGCAACAGCGGTCCGATGGCAATACCCACGAAGTTTGTCGTCAACCGAAATCGAAGACTGTTCCACATGTCACGCATTTCCTAATCCGACAGATGGTGTCCATCTGCCAGTACCGTGAAGAGCAGTTGACCCATCTACCATTCCGGCTTGGGCGGTGCTTCGGGATCTGTCTCAGCCCGGTCACCAGGCCCGACGATGACGAAATTGTCGCCCTGCCATTGCAGGAGCATGTAGTTCCCCTGTGGCGCACCAGTCTCGTCGAAGCTGAGCGGTCCAACAATGGTGGCGTAACTGCCACGGTGTAACTCTTCGATCAGAGCCGCGTTGTCGATGGATCCGAGCGCCTCGACCGCCTGCTGCAGGACTTGGCCCACGGTGAAGGCGTTGGCCGCATCCTCGGGGATGTCGCCAAGAGACCCCTTGAACATCTCAATGTACTTGGTCACAAATTGAGTGTTCTGATACTCATTGGCCTCCGGAAACCAGGAGATAGACGAAAAGATACCTTCTGTGGCCGGGCCCAGTGCTTCCGTAAATGGCCCTGGCAGAGTCGGACCGTTCGTAAAATAGGCGAAGCGCGGTTGGTAATCAACTGCCTGATAGGCGCGGATCTGGCCGATGGAGTCTTCTGTTTGCGTGCCGCCGAGGATCAAGTCAGGGTCAAGATCGGCGATCTGGCTGGCAATGCTGAAAAAATTCGTTGTCCCTTCGGCATAGGTCGTCTCAAAGATCAACTTCAGGCCGCCATTGCTAAGAAGCCCCTTGAGGCGTTCCATCACTCCCAGCGTGAAGGGGTCGTCCAGACTGACGACGGCGAAGGTCTGCGGTCGTTGATTGGCCGGCAGCCCCAGGATATACAAGGCAAATGGGTCGGCCTGCCGGGCAGATTCGGCCGGCTGGGCGAAAAAGAGGTTAGTCAGGCCCCGGTTGAAGACCTCGGGCGCGCCGCCGGCCGGCTCGATGAAGGCATACCCATACTGCGCGGCCACCTTAGACGTCGGGATAACCAGGAAGCTAGAAAAGGGGCCGACCACCAGATCGACCTTATCAACCGCGATCAATTTTTCATAGTCGGCAACAGCCTTTTCCTGATCGCTGGCGTTGTCAAGAACGCTCAGCGCGACCGGGCGCTCCAGCAAACCGCCCGCCGCATTGACCATGGCCACCCAAACTTCGTAGCCCCGTTGGGCCGCCATGCCGGGTTCGCTGAAGCGGCCGCTGAGCGGCAGGGACACGCCGATGACGATAGGGTCTGCATCCCCTGTTGGCGTTTCAGTTGCTGGGGTAGCCGGTTGGCAGGCTGCCAACCCTAGCGACAAAACCACCACCACGGTTGTTACAACAGAATATTTGCGCTCCATCTTCATGCTATCCTCTGCCGGTCATCCGGCATGACCGTTGTCACTGCGACCGCTATCGTCAGATGGATCATCATCCACTCTCAGGTGCACCGCCACCCGCGAGGCATTCAGTTGGCGCGCCAGTTCCTCCGCCGCCGTCTGCAGGATGCTTTCCATATCAGACTTGCGGCGAATCTTGTCCGTAGCCTCGGCCAGCGTCTTCTCGCGGCGAGCCGTGCTCTGGGTCTCCTCGATCAGGCGCGCATTCTCCACGGCCTGCGCCACCTGATCGGCGACGGCCTGAATGAACGATAGGTCTTCCGCGTCCCACGATCGAGCCTGCTCGGTCTCGCCCACCTGCACCGCGCCGATGATCTCACCGCGCAGCACAACGGGTGCGGCCAGGGTCGCCTGGAATGGCGACGAGACTGTCTGCTCGGCGCGCCGCGACCAGGCGACCGACTTCTTCGCCGCGATAGCCAGCTCCACTTCCGGCAACCACGATGGGTCAACGGGTTGATAACCGCTTCGCGTATAGCCGGCCTGGCGCACGTGCTCCGGCCTTCGGCGGAACACCTCTGCCCACGCCTCGCCGGTCAGACGGCGATTGGCGGCGTCGAGCTCTTCCAGGGTGCGGCGCTGCTGGTCACGCAGTTCAGTGCCGGCCAGCGCCGCCGCTGCCTGCGCCGCCAGCAGTTGCGCGATGTGCTCCTCGCCCACGCCGAAGGGATACTCGGGCTGTGCGCGCGTGATGAGAAGCACTCCGGAAATGCGCCCTTGCCACAGCATGGGCACAGCCAGCGCCGCCTGGACGGGCACACCGACGAACGACTCGGCCTCGCCCACCTGGGCTGCAAAATCACTCGCGCGCATCGCGCGTTTATTCGCAAGCACCCGGCCGGACAACCCCTCGCCCTTTGCCAGACGCCGGCTGGCTGTCGGCGCCAGGCTGATGTTCAGCGAAGCGACCAGCTCGATTTCTTCCTCGCCGACGGTCAGCCATATCGCCGCGCCTTCCGCGTCAAACAATTCCGTGGCACGCCGGACAATCCGATCGAACAACTCGTCCCGAGTCAACTCACCGCTCAGTTCGAGCGCGACCGCCAGCAGGCTGGATTGGATGCGGGCCTGCGCGTCGCCGCGCCGGAACTGCTCGGCATTGGCGAGCGCGACCGCGATCTGATCGGCCATAGTCTGCAACGTCGCCGCGCTGCTCTCGTCGAATGCAGCCTCCTGCGTCGATTGCGCGTCGAGCGCGCCCAACACGCGATCGCCGACGATGAGCGGCAGCGCGATCTCGGAGCGCGTCTCGGGAAGCAGCGGATTGGCGAAGCGCACGGCCTCTTCGCCGACGTCCAGCGCGATGCGCGGGCGGCGGGTGGAGATGGCAGCGCCGACCATCGACTTTCCGCCGACCTCCAACTTGTGGCCGCGCGCTTTGAGCGCCTGGCCGGCTTCGCCGGTGGCCTCGCGCAACACGGCATACTTGCCAGCCTCGTCGACTATGAAGATGGCGGCGTAGTAGAAGTTGAAGCGAGCCGCGATCAGGCTGACGACCTCGCGCATCAACTGGCCGGTGTCGAGGATGGAAGCGGCGGCGCGACCCACTTCGGCGCTCGCGCGCAATTGCGCCGTGCGCGCTTCCACCTGCGATTCCAGCGTATCGACCAGAGCGTGCAGCCGTTCGGTCATTCCATTGAAGGTAGTCGCCAGCACGCCCACCTCGTCACCGGTCTCGACCTGCGCGTGGATTGTCAAGTCGCCGGCAGACACTCTCGCTGCGGCATCGGTCAGGCGGCGAATGGGGGTCGCGAGCTGATGCGACAACCCCATAGCCCCGACCGTGACCAGACCGGCGATGACCACCGCGATCAGCAGAATGCCGCGAGCCTGGCCTTCAACATGCGCCATGCCCAC
>Ga0209323_10000375_pt1 | contig 28620 bp, 27 predicted proteins | sample Rifsed19ft2_FD_184014 | JGI IMG/M metagenome (GOLD analysis project Ga0209323, IMG submission 184014) | Soil microbial communities from Rifle, Colorado, USA - sediment 19ft 2 (version 2) | ecosystem: Environmental > Terrestrial > Deep subsurface > Rock core/Sediment | place: Rifle, Colorado...
CGGCATATTTCTTAACCCCTCAGTCGGCTTCACGTACTCAGTCAACGCTGAAGAGTTGACCGTGAACGCCACATCAACAGCCGTGACAGTCGACATAACGCTTAATCAAAACTTGAAAAGCCGGCTTCACCTCATAGCCTCCACAGGCAACATACAAGCCGATGTCCCAGCAGCCGCAACAAGAGTGGAAAGGCTGATTCTCACAGCAACTACAGGCAACGTCCAAGCAGATCTGGCCAATACAGAGCAGTTGCGAGAACTGGAGGCAACCACAGCCACTGGAAGCATCGAGGCGACGATTAAATCGTCATTTCAAACCAGAGACGCCACGGTGCAGCTGAAGACTTCAACAGGGTTAGTCAAATTGAACCTGACCGTAACCAACATCGAATCCGACATCGTAGCGTCGACGACTACAGGAAGGGTGAACGCAGACGACACTATTGGATTTACGATTGTAGCCAAATCATCGACAAGCTTTCATGCTCAAACGCCAGAGTACGCCACGTCACCATTCAGGCAACTTGATATAACGGCAACCACTACGACAGGAAACGTAGACATAACAGCACGCCACAGCTAGCATCTTCATCACCCCATATTTGGAAGACGTTGTTGACCGACGCCGGTCAGCTGCCAAACATAAGGTTTCTTTTGGTTCTTTCGGACAATGACCCTTTCAGCCTCAAGCAACCGCAGGTGATGAACGACCACGTTATAGCTGAGCCCGCCGGAGCCCATCACGCCTTTAACATCAGACTCCTTTTTCTCCAAGACCTGCAATATTCGGGTTCGTGCAATCAACCCCAGCCTCACGTTTCGCTTGCGAGACAGAAACGCTCGAGGATGAAAAACACGTTTCACTTTTCGCCACATCCACTGAGCTAGGCTACGAAGTCTTTCAGGCTCACCTGCTTTGGCTTTTTGCCTTCAAACAGAGAATCGATCTCTTCGCGTACCATGACAAGGCGCTGCGAGTAGTATTGTGGCAAGTTGTACTTGCGAATCAGATGTTCGGCAGCGTCCAGATATTTCTCGATGCCGCCACGATAAACCGTCAGAGTTAAAGCGCCGCCGCATTCAGTGCACTTGCCTTTTAGCGGCGTACGCCTGAATTTCTTATTGCATCCCTTGCAGCGAAAACCCTGCGTCGAAAAAGCCCGAAGGTTGCCTGCGATGTCTCGCATGAAATGCGTAGTTAGAACCTTCCACGCTACACGTCGGGCATCAACCGCGTCAATTCTTTCAGCCAAGCTAAGCTGCGCGTTCAACTTGTCTATCATTCTGCCCAGTTTCTTGTACATGCTTTCCTTGTTACCCATGTTAATATCAGAGACAGGTGTAGTATAGCCATAACCTTCAAACTGGCTTTCCAGACCCAATCGATGATCAACCATGTCAATCAAGCCTCGCACACTGTGAGGCCAAAGGGTACGCTGAAGCCACATCAACCTCGTGAGCTTGACGCTGCACCTCAAGAGGGTTCACTGTTGGAATGATGAACAAAGGCGCATCCATTATTCCTCCGATTTGAGCAGGCAGAAACACCTTAGAAAAGTTCAGAATCGTATCCAAAGCCAGCATCAAAGCGTCCTCGTCGCCGTCGCAATCACGCCGTTTAGCCGAATGCCACAGCGGATGGGTGTAGCATAGGCTTAGCTCTGTGAAGCCTACGACTCTTCCAAGAATGCCCACCGATGTATGTGGTGCCAAGCCGATGACAAGATGACCGATTAGATCTTCAGTACCCTTGGCGTCATAATAAGCTTGAAGACCATACACTTTCTCCAGTAGCTCATCCACGAAAGCAGCTACGTTAACGAAGTACTCAGCGCATCTCCGCGATATGATGACGTCTTGCGCCTTCAACTCGCAGATTTGATCAGATTTAACCAAGGGCTCGCCATGCTGATCAATGGCGTAACCCAGTTGACGAAGCTTCTCAACGGCGACACCGACCTCCGCGGGTTTGAAATGTGTCAAGGGCGCATTCGTGGCGTCAAACCGTATGGTGCCATCCTTATACACTGAAAGATCGCGTCTTGCTCTCAGAAGCCCCTTCTCCAAGGTTTCAGGCGTCTTGGTTTCATTCATTAATCCCTTGACAGCTTTAATCAACTCAGGCTGCGAAACAGCCAACCTCTCACAAGTCTCATTAACTAACTGTCTCAGGTCAACCAGCTGTTTCTCAAAGCTTCTCGCTGACCTGCCACATGCTGGGCATGTCTCGTCTTTGACAACACGTTTGCATTGAGGACAATACTTCTCACACACGGTTTCAACGCGACAACTAGGACATGTCAGCCTGAAGGTAAACTCACGGCACACAGGGCAACGCCGCCGCACCAAATCCACTGAAACGCTGCCTTTTCCCATAGCAACAATTAAGTTGCGGTGAGAACCACCAGACAAGCCAATGGGAAACAAGGCATGGACCAGAGGACGCATTTCTCGCCTTTTGGCTTTCTCAGGACGCCCCATCCTAGCTCCTAAGAACGTTGGCGCCTTCTCCCTGACAATAATTCCTGAAATCTCATGGATGATTTGGCAAGCATCTTTGGATTCAGGCAATGGCAAATCCTCAGTGTTCCACGCCAGACAAGCCGCAAATACTTCCGCATCGTCGCCGGCAACTACTATCTTATCGCCATTAACACGATGTGGAATGCACAGTTTTTCCAGCAACTTCTTCACAGCATCTTCCTTTGCCCCAGCAACCTCTTGAACAACGTCACCTTCAACGCGAACCTCCGAGTTTCGAAGCCAAACTCTCAACCGTCCAAAATCTTCCTGATTGAGGCTTTTCCAAAAGTATGTGTAGCGCGGATAAAGTGGAACCCTCAGGATTGAAGTGAGCATCAAAGCCTCATGTCCACTTATGTGGTCGGAGAATCCGTCGTTCATCAAACCGCTGAGTCGACTCGAAGAAAGCTGGAGTTTGGAGGATGCCAATTCCAAGTTGCCGTTGAAGTGCCGCTGGATGGCAGCTCTGAGTTCCTGAGCCCACCATTCCTCAGTTATACCCGAAGGATACAAGGGTTTGTTATTGTATAGGAAGTCGCCAAAACTAACCAGAATGTCGCCGACAAACAGCACGCGGTCAATCTGATCTTTAAGAGACTCAAAATTCTCCAAGGAGACACGAACAACCGAGTCATCTTTAAGGCGCACTATGGGCGTTTCGATACCGTCAACGGGCAGAACCACTCCTGCCTTCCCCGGCGCTTCAATGCGAAGCTGAGTGCCAGCCGCCAAGAAACGTTGAAGAACAAGCATTGTAGCTGGGTGAATGCCCATGGCGGCTAGACCTGTGTTTCTAGCTCTTCCATAACGCAGCCTGAAGCCACCGTGGCTGGATGGAAACGAGAACACAGGCCGCCCAGCGATCACGTCTTCCATGAAGCCCACGCTTCTCTTCTCCTGAATCTGCCTCACCCTCTTGAGCCAGTCCCATCCTTCAATCCCAAGCTTCTCGATCACAGTCCAAGCCTTGGTTGAACGTCCAACGATTCCATCGTTCACGACCCGTAGAGCACCACCTCTAACACAGTTTGTCTCTATGCGAGGCAGGTTGCGAAAGGAAGAAACCTCGAAACGGTCCGATTCGATGCCCGTTACTTCCACGGGAAGCAATTCTAAGGCGTTCTTTAGCTCGTCATCCGAAACCTTGTATTGAAACCTACCGATCGAACGCTCGTAGAGCCGCAGCTCCTCAGTGAAACGCGCAATCTCCTCGGGCAGAGGCTTGTACCTTTCCAGCCCAAGCAGCCGGCGAACGAAATCAGCGACAACCAAGGTCAATGCCTGGTCAGTTCCGCCAGCTGAACGTATAGGTCCAGCAAAATACACAGCCAGATACTTCGATTTGTCAGGGTTCTCTTTGATGGCGACACGAGCCACACCTTGAAGAGGCGCAGCAGTTATCCCCTCAGTCAATATAGCTAGAGCTGTTCTCACAGCCTGTTCAGCCGCAGCTTGGGCTTGCAGATGTCCGAACTTGCCGTACACGATTTCCTCTGCAATTTTGAAAGCTAACTCCTCTCGTGGCAGACTCTCGCTTAGTTCCCGTATGCTTTCCGCCACACCAGGCGGACCCACGAGTCCTTCAACGAGCCCTGCAAGATCCTTTGCGATGTCAATTTCAGGTCGAGCGACGGGGTCAAGATGCTTCTCTCGTGCTTTCTCGGCAATTTCAAAGAGTTGATTAAGCTTGGCTTCCAGAGACGTCGCGTACTCTCGGTACTCTCTGCTCATCTTTATGCTCAAAGCGTGCCCCCAACTCGTAGCCGTGACGCTATTCGCTTCTTGCGCTACTGATTAACTCCTTCAGCCTGATCAGTGTGCTGCCTTCCTCTGTGATGTTTCCAGTGACAATCATATCAGCTCCAGCCCTCACAGCTTCTTTAGCGTGTTGGCCGCTTCTTATACCTCCTCCAACAATCAAAGGAACCTTGACCGCGTCCTTAACCATCCTAATCATATTTGGTGGCACAGGTTTCTTCACTCCCGAACCCGCCTCCAGATAGACAAAGCGCATTCCGAGATACTCAGCTGCCAAAGCGTGTGCAACTGCAAGCTCAGGCTTGTCAAAAGGTATGGGAAACGCGCGCCCAATGAGGCTGGCTGCCCCGCCTTCGCCAACGATAATGTAGCCTAAGGGTAATGGCTCCAAGCCGAACTTCTTGACTAACGGCGCTCCTAAGACATGTGCGCCCACAATGAAATAGGGATCTGACGAGTTGATCAGCGACATAAACCATATAGCGTCGGCATGTGGACAGATGCCAGTAATATTGTTTGGAAATAGGATCACAGGTATTTTGACAGCTTTTTTGATGGCTTTCACTGTCGCTTCAAGAAGCTGCGTTGATGTAACAGTTGAACCGCCAACCATGATCGCCGCTGTCTTGTCCTTCTCCGCCTCGCGGGCAGTTTTTGCTGCAATGTCTGGCGGCGCCTTCTCAGGGTCTAAGAGGGTTAGGTGAACTGCCTCATCCTGTCGTATCTTGTTAAGCAGGTATCTTTCGACACGCCCAGTCATGTTTTTCCCGGCTTGGATTCAGTGGCGGAAGGTGTCACTATCGTTGCTTTTCCGGAGTACCACTGATCCATAAACGCGCTGTATACGTCTACGTCGCCGTATGCTGGTTTCATAGGCATTTCGCTTCTGAGTTGGCAACTTCCACAGCGAAGAATAGCGCGCTGCTCACTCTTCAAGAGCTCAACTCGAATTGCTTCTTTGCCACATCGAGGGCAAGTAAAAACCTTGGGCAACCTCTTCTTTGGAATTCGAACAACCTTTCTCCGTCGTCTACCCACTCTGGCACTCTCCTTGGTGTTGAAATAAACTGTTCTGAACCCAATCTTCATGCGCATCACAACTTAAATATTTGCGCACTAACCCAGCATACTCATTGTTCACGGACAGCGTGTCTTCAGGAAACGGTTCAACATGATGCTGACAAAACAAGTTCTCAAACTCGACTTGCAAACAACCACAGTCCGCCTTGAACGTTTCATAAAAGATTACGTTCAAAAGGTCGGCGCTAAGGGAATAGTTCTGGCACTCTCGGGTGGAATAGACAGCTCAACGATAGCTGCACTCTCAGCCATGTCCATAGGAGGCCCCAGCGTGCTAGCGCTCTACATGCCTGAAAGGGAAACGGGAGAAGAGCTTGACTTTAAGCACTCCAAGATGCTGGCCAAGAAGTTCGGCTTCGTTCTCGAACGTCTTGACATCACGGGCATACTCGAAGCGTATTACAAGGCGATCCAAGCATTTGACCCAAAGGATCTGGTAAGCAAAGGAAACATCAAGGCAAGAGCCCGCGCCATATGCGTCTACTACCATGCTAACCATCAAAACCGAATTGTGGTAGGACCATCTGACAAATCCGAAACCATGATGGGCTACTTCACGAAATGGGGCGATGTGGCAGCCGACATTTCACCCTTAATGGACCTGTACAAAACCCAAGTTAGGCAACTCGCCGCGTACATAGGAGTCCCAGCTGAAATCGTGGCAAAACCTTCGACCCCCAAACTCTGGCCAGAGCAACTTGCAGAGGAAGAACTTGGCATTAAATACGAGACATTGGATCTAATCCTGTTCGGACTTGAGAATTTCATGAGTGCTGAAGAAATCGCTAAGCAACTAAACCTGTCGCCGAAACGCGTTGAAGACATTAAGACGCGTTGGCTGTCCATGGAACACAAGAGGCGAGCACCTTTAACCATGAAGATGCAATACAGAACAGTGGGAGCAGACTTCAGGCTACCATATACTCAACCTGACCAAAGGAAAAGAACGGAGAGAAAGAGAGGATGAGTGACAAGATCACAATTGCGCTAGGGCAAATGTCTTGCCATGTCGGAGACAAGCAGCGCAACATGGAAACCATGAAGAAGCTGATCCGCAAAGCCAAAAAGAATAAGGCAGATTTGATTGCCTTTCCAGAACTCGCTCTCACTGGATACGTTGTTAGAGACAGAGCATACGAGCTGGCTGAACCAGTGCCCAACGGTCCATCGGTGCACGAAATTGAGAAGATCGCAGCGAAAGAGGACATATACTTAGTTTTTGGGATGATTGAGAGAAGCGCCAAGGCCCGCGCCGTCCTGCACAATTCCGCTGTTCTAGTTGGACCAAGAGGCTACATTGGCAAATACCAGAAAATGCACTTGCCCACGCACAGCGTATTCGAGGAGAAACGCTACTTCCGCCCAGGATATCAGGCGTCTGTATTTCCAACGGATGCCGGAAACATTGGCATGATCATCTGCTACGACATATATTTCCCCGAAGTCACCCGATTGCTCAGTTTGAAAGGAGCAAACATCATTGTATGCATATCAGCATCGCCATCTGTTCGTCGAGGATTCTTCGAGACGTTAACTGCTGCGAGAGCCATGGAAAACAGCGTGTTTCTAGCCTTCGCGAACCTCGCAGGCATCGAAGACGGACTGCAGTTTTGGGGTGGAAGCCGAATCATAGCTCCAAGTGGAAGCCTCATCGCACGGGCCAAGTACGACGTGGACGACATGACTACTGCGACAATAGACTACTCTGACATAAACCGCGTTCAAGCTTGGGTTCCGACTCTTCGCGACCTACGCCCAGAGGTTTTCGACCAACTGCGAGAAGAAGCCGAGAAACTCTAAAGCCCATGCCGTGATCCGTAACATCACACGCAATCACACGGTCATGTGACATCACCAGATCACATCATCCTTATTGTCCTCCGTAAGCAACATGAAACAAAGGTCACACGAAATCACAGACCCTAACCGCAAGATTGGCCCTTTCCCCCGCGATGCTACTGAGGTTAAACTGCCTAGAGGCAAGTCCCTTTGCGTAACCGAGTCTCCAATCTTGCAGTTCACCTGAAGCCTTCAGCAACGCAAGCGCATCATCAACGATGACAAACAGAGACCGCAAAAACCTGCTATACTTCAACCGCTCAAATCACATACGTATCACACGCTCTCACACGCTAACCACTTCGTGAAACCATCTATTGGCAACCGTGTGATGTGTGATATCACGTCGTAAAGTTAATGGTCGCGTTGCCACGGCTCTTAAGTGACAGAAGACTGGTAGCGGTGGGAATTTCCCGTCAAGCACAAGTTGTGCCTTCGAGCTACGCTGTTTCCCAATGGCGTGCGGTAGTAAACAGCTTTTTCAAGCACGACCTCGTAATGTTTCAGCCACCTGCCTCTCTACGAAGTATGTTGTCTTTGCATAGAACCTTTACATTTGTAATGGCAGAACCGCAATTTTTTTCCGTCGCCCCGTATACAGAACTGTATCCTCGCAAGCTGTGTTGGCGGTTGCCCGAATGTCGTTTAAAGAGATCGTTCAAAAGTGGCTTATCGGCTCAACGAATGACCCGGTAATCAAAATACTCATAAAGAATAGTCATTTGACAAAAACTCAGCTAGAGACGCTTGCAATTGACTTTCTAGGTCCAAATATTGCAGGAAAATCCTTAACGAACGAGGAAAAAGCCCTTTTACGCCTATCGAAGGCAGGAATAAGCCGTGGAGCCTTTAATCATACGTTGAAGCAGGCCAGAAAGAACATAATCCAGTCAATCTACACCATCATTCTCCTTGGATACCTCGGAGTGTTTGAAGACACAAGGCTAGACCCCTACCTAGAGATTGCCAGCAAACTCAAAGAATACGTCAGCGCCTATCAAGACATTTTAACAGGCAACAATCTTGCCACCGAACAGTTGAGAATTGTGAACATGCTGCGAGAAGAACTGGAAGTCACGCTTGAAAAACTGTCCAGTCCGAGGTCTCTGTCAAAAACGTGATATCACAAATCACATCATGGCTCAGGTTTCCATCGCAGCCGTGTTCTCGGAATGTTGCTCAGATGATTCTTTTAGCGAAAACCTTAACTCGCAATGGAGATGTATTGTTGTGCGTGATGTGTGATGTCACAGACGCTTGGCCTGGTTTGTGATGTTGCTGTGATGTTTCAGGGGTATCTGGAATCACAGTCATATCACGGCGCGGTTGGAATGTTCCCTTTTCCGAGACAGACGTTGTTAGTTGCTGAGCCTCTTTTCATCTTCACAGTCTTTTTCATCTTTCTCACAATGGCCTCGACTCTGTTATACTACAAGCGAGTCAGGCAGGCTTCCAAGGCATATGAGGAGGCTAAGAACACTGTGAGCGACATAGTGATCAGCTTCGACAAGCAGCTCAGCAGGCAAGAGGAGGAGGTAGGTGTAGCCATGCAGAAGATTGAGGTTCAAGCGGCTAGGGGCGAGAAGCTTTCTCGACGACTTGATGAGCAAGAAGACCGCATCACCACAGGCCTAGGAGAACTCAGTTCAAAAGTGCAGACGCTTCCAGAGGTCGAATCAGTGAAGACCGTCTTGAGTGGCTTGACAGAGAAAGTCGAAGGTTTGGCAAGAGCGCAAGAAGAGTGGAAGAAACGTGCAATATCCGTAACCGAGTCCCAAATCGAAGCGGCTATTCCTTTGAAACGGGAACAAGCTCTCGCGCCGTTGACTGACACGGAGCTTCGTGTGCTAGAGTTCATCGCGACCTCGCCTTCCGGCGAAAGAACAGCGCCCGAGGTACAAGAAATCATAAGATTGACCAGAGAGCACACCGCCAGGTTGATGAAGAAGCTTTATGAAGGCGGTTACTTGGAGCGCCGAGATGCTAAAACCCCCTACGCATATCGAGTAAAAGAGGAAATGCTGAGAATGTTGAAGAAAAGCGAAGCTAAAGCCTAGCTGAGCCTTCCTGCACTGCGCTTCCGCCAGCCTCTCGAAGACGCCTAAGCTTTTCATCCATGTCTGCGTGAGCCTTTGACGCCTGCAGTCCGTAATCCGCTGCTCCTTTCTTCTCAAGATATTCGGGGAAATGCGTGACCTTCACGGGAACAGCAAATCTGATTTTTGGCTCTGATATCAGCAGAGCCTCTCCAACGTCGAGCATTTTGATCTCTGTGTCGCTGTATTCCAAATACGGCGTGTTCTCAGTCAAGTAGACGCGATCCTTGCGCAACTCGGTTTTCATAAGCACCTTTGTCCACAGTTCAGCGAAAACATCGAAGTTGATTCTCGAGGGTCTGGGTGTGACGGCGTTGAGTCCCACACGGTATTTTCGGTATGTTAAGGCTATGTCGGAGAAGATTGTCTTGGGCTTGTTTGGATCAAGGAATTCGTGCGCTTCCTCCAAAGTTATGAGAAGAGTGGGTAGCTCCTTCCAGTCCTCGTAGTTTTCTTCCCAGATGCGTTTATAGTGCTGCGCCACTGCCGATGCAGTAAGGCATGTGATCTTGTTCTGCTCATCTGAGCTAATCCCTGATATGTCGACTAGGCAGGTTATTCCTCTGCAAACGTTCTGAGTGATGCTATCAATGAAACTATAATCTGAAGACGGGAAAAGATCGTGAGACAATGACGACACCTTCAGCATCAAAGCTTCAACTACATGCTTCATTTTGTAGTCTGCCAGACGCCCGACTCCTTGATAGCCTTCGGCACCGTAAGCTTCACGCGAATCCTCGATCCACGTTTTGCCAAGTTTCCTGAAAAGCTTGCGGGCTAACCTAAACTGTGGCAAGCCTATGTCAGGGAAAAGCGTGATGAGTTTTTCAGGCGTGATTGTGTACAAACCGACAGACATCTTGCCGTCTCGAGCGGAATAATACTGGACCTTGCTGTGGAACAAGGGGTGGTCTCTCAGGCCCTTTTGAGGCTTGATTCCCTTGCCTTCAAGCAGTTGCCCAGCGAAGTCGAAGATGAGCGCCACGGTCTTGGGGCTATTATCAATTATCTGGGCGTTTAACATCAGTTCCGTGTTTGTTTTTCCGGAGCCAGTCATCCCGAACATGCCCATCATTAAGGGTATAGCTTCAATGTTGATTCCAGCCGATCCGAGCAATTGCTCGCCAGAGCGCAGGCTACCAACCTCTAACTCCCCTGAAAGCCTTAGAATCTTGCAGTCCTCCCCATCAGCGGCGAAGACCCTGTCCCTGTAGTTAGGGTTGAACGTTGGAGAGCGCGCCCGGCTTCCTCGCCTCTCCAGAAACAAGATGGCTTCAACGCACCGAAAAGACGAGTATGGACCGAAGGCTTCCTTTCCCTGCGCTTCACGTAGTTGCTCTATAGTGTCGAGAGTGGATTTGCTCTCAGCGTTAACAACTCTTGCATAAAAGCTTCTTTCCCCAGAATCTATACGCACAATCTGCCCGAACGAAAGGTTGATGCCCTGATTAAGGAAGAAGGAAACAGAATCTCCTTTAGTTCCACACACGAACGCGATTGGCTCAGACATAGTCAGCAATCATCTCCCTCTTGAATGGGTATTTCACGCCATGAAGTTCATCTGCAAAACTGCATGTGTATTCCTCTCGCCGAAGCGTGTCCAGCAATCCTGCCTCGGTAAGTGAGGTTTCGACTTCATCAAGGTATGAGAGAAGCATCGGGTCTGAAGGCCCCGAGAACTCGTGAGCGAGAAAGAGTGGAATGGGATATCCAAGGGCTCTAGGATCCTCCGCCACCGTAGTGAGTGGAGCCAACACCTCACTGATTCCCCTTTCTGTCAGATATTCCATGATATCGCAGCGAAAAACGCGCGGACTATCTCTACTCAACTTAACAAGAGAAATGTCGCCGTACAAGCTCTTGTCTTTGTCCGCTTCTCTTATGGGATGGCACACCCAAGTGTCGTAGGGAGAGAGTGTACTCGTAGTAGCTATAAGATCCCGCCCCTTTTCGTCTCGAAGCGACGGAGAGTTCTTGCAGACGGCCAAGAGGTTGATTTCGGCTTTCTCGCACTCGTCATAAAGTGTTACTCGAAATTTTCTGTCGCCGCCGAAATATCCTCCCCCGTCAAGCAAGAGGTAGCTACTACGAGGATACGTATCCTCGTAGTAAAATGACCTGTCTTTCTGGTGCAAAAGGTCAAGCGCCATTTGGCTCTCCAGCTCGATTCTCACATCTGTGAGAAGGTTACTACGAGTATATGCGTCTCCTATTGCAGTGCACATTCTTTCTTTGAAGTCCCAGTCGACAACACGATCCTTTACTACGGCATATGCTGCCCTCATAAGGTATACTCCCCAATTATTCGCTCTCTTGAGGGTCCGGGTGGAGCAGTCTACCGCTAGGAAATGGCCATCAAACTTTCCCATTTTTGGCAGTGGTTGAATATTAGATCTGTCCGCTTTTATGGCAATAACTGGCTCCGCCTTTGCGTCCGTGCACCCTGCAACGCTTCCCTTCTCCACATAGAGACTGAGACGTCGTTGCATTTCTGCGAAGTCTTCACTCATTCTGCTCAGCACGAAGGATCCATCCATACATGGCAAGGTAGATTCGTAGAGTTAAGCTCGCCTGCCTTAAGAAAACTGTGCGTTCATTTATTATCTTTTGCGAGATTAAGCTGGCTCTCTGTCCTAGGAGCGCCGAGCCGGTAACGTTTGCCGTTGGAAACGCCGGCCTTCATTAGAAAGCCTCTGCCCGCCAACCTAGTCAAATACGTGGAAACCATGCTCAAGGCTACGGGTTCTTTCATCTCTTGCTCGTAAACGTTCTGGACATCCTTTGCGGCAAACCACACAATCGGAAAATGCTTCTCTACGACAAGGCGCATCTTCTCCAGTTTAGGCAACTCGGAGGTCGGCACACTCTCTTGGGGATTCACTCCGGGCATGCCACCGAGCAGTTCAACGATGTCTAGAAGGCGCAGTGCCTTCTCCCGAGTGACCTGGCCGTCAAAGGTTACGGTGTAACGATTTCCGCCTCCGTCGAAGACTTCCACTCGCATTTTCTTTGCAGGCATCTAAATCACAATTTGCTTAACGGATTAACACCTCACGAGTTATAGGGTTTATGGTGAATGCGCCGAGGCGAAAAGAGCTGTTTGATGCCCGAAAGAACAAAAGAACACATTATTAGAGTTGTGTGCTTTCACAGTGTTCACTGGCGACGTAGTGGCTTGAGTACAAATTGGTTCGTTCTCAGCCTGTTCCTCCAGTGGAAACTTAGGGGTTATTCCTATTTTGCAACGAGGCGTGAAACTCGCCGCATTCGGGAACTTCGACAAACGCTGACTTTCGTCGTACCGAGACCGTGTTTCGTTCACTGGACGCAACTGGCAGGAAACTTGTGTCGCAGTTAACGGTCAAGCTACCAGAGAGTTGTTCTCGCTCCCACCCCTCAATTTCCTATGCAACCCTTCATTGTGTCGGCGACGACTCAGCACGCGAGGCTTTGTGCTTTGATGTTAGTGAATTTTTCTTCACTATGGATGCGCCGATCCTCGTAGTAATCACGTTCCCGCTTCTTTTGTCCAAGGGAAAACAAGGGGTGTCTGGGTATCTTCCCACTCTTCGACGCGAGCGGCGCTGATCAACTGGGCATCTGGAGTTTCAGCTTTGTATCTATTTTTTTGTACTGCAGTACTTATGCGTGCTTCAGCATTCTCTGACTGGGCTTCGATAAAACTGGAGAGAGGAAGGGCCTACTTGAATAACACAGACGTTCTCAGTTGCGTGTTCGACGGTTTTCTGAATGGAAAGCAGATTCTGGAAAACAGAGAGGTGCTCCGACACGATTACGTGCCGGAAACACTGCCTCACCGCGAAGCGCAGGTTCGTTTTTTGGGCGAGACCGTGACCCCTGTCCTCAAAGGTGAACGATGCTCGAACATCTTTGTCTACGGCAAAACGGGCACGGGCAAGACGGCTGTCATGAAATTCGTGCTGAACAAATTGTCTCAAAAAGCGGCTCAGCTCAATCTTCCTGTAAACGTTTGCTACGTGAACTGCAGAATCGCAGGCACCGAGTATCGCGTGTTGTCTGGTCTCTGTGACGCAATTGGTGTACGCGTTCCTTTCACAGGCTTGGCGTTGGGCGAGGTTTTTGATCGTTTACACAGAGGCTTGGATGCTCACCGAGGGGTCTTTATCGCCGTGTTGGATGAGGTTGACGCTTTGATAAAACAGAGAGGCGATGTCATCCTGTACGAGTTGACCCGCATAAATGAAACCCTACGACATGCTAAAACAACACTGGTTGGCATTTCCAACGACCTCACGTTTAAGGAATTCTTGGACCCGCGGGTCTTGAGCTCGCTCAGCGAAGAAGAGATCGTTTTTAAACCATACAACGCCGCTGAGCTTCTGGACATCTTACTCGACCGGGCAAAGCTTGCCTTTCATGAACATGTGCTATCAGAAGGAGCCGTAGGTCTGTGTGCCGCCTTGGCAGCAGCTGAACACGGGGACGCCAGACGCGCGCTTGATCTTCTCCGAGTCGCTGGGGAGCTGGCTGAACGTGAAGGAGCGCCACAACTCCTCGAGGGCCACATAAGGCAGGCTGAGAAGCGTATAGAACACGATCGTATGACAGAGGCCCTCCGGAACCTGCCTCTCCACTCAAAGCTGGTCTTGTGCAGTGTTTATCTTCTGTTTAAGGTACAGGCCTCGGAAGGCTGCGTCACCGGCAATATATACGAAGTCTACAGTGAACTCTGCGAACAAGCAGGAATATCTCCGTTGACGCAGAGAAGGGTCAGCGGCTTGATCAATGAACTGGATGTGATTGGCTTGCTTAACACGCAGGTAGTCAACATGGGTCGCTATGGGCGAACCAAGAAAATACGACTAAGCATCACTCCCGCTCTCTTCAGAAATGTGTACTCCGATGACGAGAGACTAGGCCAGCTTATGACGTACTCTCCAAAGCTTGCGACTCTGGTTTCGAGAAGCAGACGTTGAAGGGCAAAGGGTCACGAAGTCTGGGTTTATGCTGCATTGAAATTTAGTGTTGCCACTTGTAGAGTTTGAAGGTTGACTACGGGGATGATTCCGGGGGTTGGGTTCAAACCAAGCTTGCTCATGTATTCGGTTTGCTTTTGCCAAGCTCCTGAGTTTACTACGAGTACACCCCGGTATCTGCTGTAGCCTTGCACGTGAACGTGTCCCGCATGAAAAATGTCGGGAATTCGCTCAATGACTAGGAAGTCGCGTTTCCCAGGTGCAATGGGCGTGCGCTGACCATATATTGGTGCCAAGTGTCTTCCTCGAAGGAGCAGTTTCATAGCTTCTTCTGGTGCATTGAAGCTTGCGTTGGGCGTGTTGGCAATAACGTCGTCCAAACTTCGCCCATGGTAGGTCAACATTTCAACGCCATGAAGGCTTAAAGTGCAGGGATTTCCGAGTGAGGTTACGTGTCTTGCCTCATACACTGGTTCAGCATATTCTTTAGGAAGAGCTGGTTGGGGTAGCGCCTTCCGGGAGGCATCGTGGTTTCCTGGAGTAATCACGAGTTCGATGTAGTCTGGGATATGCTCAACGTATTTGGCCACTGCAGCATATTGACGGTGTATGTTCTTAATCGCAAGTTCCTTGGTCTGTTTGGGGTATATGCCTATACCGTCGACTAGGTCTCCTGCAATTACCACGTATTTGACTTGCCCGGCTATCTCTCGCCAACGCTCATCTCCGAGTTTCCCGTTTAACCACATTAGAAACCGGTTGAACTCAGCGCGCATGAACAATTTGCTTCCAACGTGTAAATCTGATATCAGCGCGGCGTAGACTGGCTCTTTTGCCTTGTTGGGAGCCTTTTGAGGCACGTCTGGGAAAAGCACGTCTTCAAGGATGAGTAGATCGTTTTTCGCTTTGATTGCGTTAATGCACACAACTTGATCTAGGAGTAACGCTTGAACTCGCTCGCGAACTGAACCCTCAAGGTCTGGATAAACCATTACCGTGACAGTAGAGTCCATGTCTTCGAGGCGCAAGAAGGCTCGTTGTTTGGACTCGCGTCTCTCTGTAAGCATTCCTATGACTTTGATTTTGGCGTTGACTGGAGCCTTTAGGGCTTCGGAAATTGTGGAGGCATCTCTGGCGTCCATCCTTTGCCTCAAGAATCTTTGCAGGCGCCTAAAGCGATCCACGAAGTACTCTTGATATTCCTCCATTGATCCAACCGTGTCCATCGTGAGCGTAGGATCTTCGAGCACTTTGATGTCGGAGGCAATGTCCATTGCAGGTGGTCTGAAAGCTTCGCTTCTCGATTCGAAGAAAGGCGGAGGTTCAGGAGCCAATTGCTCAGCTGTTTCCAGCTGGGTGTCTGGCGTCTTTGTGACGGTTTCTTCGATGAGATTTCGAGTTATGAACAGAGGCTTTTGTTCGGCTTCGTCGATCCTCTTTGTCACTTTTTCCATTAGCGCAACGGGATCTTCAGTTTTCGATAAGGTCTCAAGGAAAGTGAAGGCTTCGCCGTCGAGCTGATAACCTGACTGTATTGTGAATGAGACAGCCCGGTGCAGTCGCTCGCTCACTAAGTGTCCTCCAACCTCTCCGCTTAGGCATCGCAATTAAACCTTCCCTTGTGTCTCCTAACAATTCTATCTTTCGCCTTAGGTGCAGAAGGCTCGTTAACGCTGCCGTTGCGGCGTCAAACTCGTGCGCAGTGAGGATTTGATGATGACTTGGGCGAAAAGAATTCTTGAGTCGCCAGTTTTGATACTTGAACAGTGGTCACCCGGTGGTCGGGGTTCGAGAGAGTTGCTGCGAGACCGATGCCCACAATGGTCCTCTCGGGTTGTCTCATGATAGGTTTCCCAATTTGCCATATAGCTTTTCCACAAAGTATAGGAATTTCCGAGCGCGAGTTATAACACTTCCAACTGCAAACACTTTATTTATATCAATACATATGTCGATTTGGGGATCGCCATGGAACTTAGGAAGGTTCAACGCACCGGAGGGGGCACGTTCTTCGTGTGCCTGCCCAAGAATTGGGCCACGCGCGTCGGGTTGAAAAAAAGCTCGTCGGTAGAGCTTACTGAGGCTGTTGACGGGCGCCTCATTCTCAACGCTAAATATAATGTTGAGCACGTGCCCGAAGTCGCAGTTATCAAACCTTCGCCTCTACTTGATCGTGAGGTCATGGGCAAGTATCTGCTTGGCTATGACATTATCCGCGTTGAGGCGAAAGATAGAATTAGCTCAGATGATCGCGGGCGTATTAAGCAGTCTTCGAGTCGTTTGATTGGCCTAGAGATCATTGAAGAAGACTACTCTAAGATTGTTATGCAGTGCTTGCTGGAACCTTCGGCTTTTCCACCGGATAAAATTCTGCAGAGAGAGCATTCAATCGCGTCGGGCATGCATCGTGATGCTGTCACGGCTCTTGTTGAGAGTGACGCTCATCTGGCCAAAAATGTGGTGTCGCGTGACATCGAAGTCAATCGACTGTACTTTCTCTTGGTGCGCATTCTCAGGACAGTTATTCAGAACCCTGGATTAAGTGAGAAGCTTGGCATCTTGCCAATAGACTGCTTAGACTATCGCTTGACTGCGAGCTTAGTTGAAGCTATCGGTGATCAGTCGGTGAGATTGGCTGAGGCGACTATCGACATGAAAACCTCGAAAGTCGCTAAGGACTTGTCTCAGCTGCTCCTACGCTTGCACAAAGCGGCGTTTGACACTCATGAGAATGCTTTGAAGGCAATGTTTACGCGCGACATTGGCTTGGCTGAGGCGTTAAGGAACGAGAGAAGTAATGTTGAGGATTTGGTGAATGAAATAGAGGCCACTCTCCACAAGAGTTATTCGAATATCGCGCCTCAACTGCTGGTAGCTGCAACCGCGATAAGGCAGATCTTCCGTCATGGAGTAGACATCGCCGACTTGGTGATGCCGAAAACACAATAATACGACGGCCGTGTGCTGTTTTCGAAGTCACTGTACACAACAACATGTTGCTTGGGTAGAAGTTGAGAGTCGGTTAAACATTGTTGTGTGCTTTTAGATAATGGCTTCTATACGGTCTCCATAATTGACGGTGGCTAGTCGACAATTTCTTTTACCTTTTTCTTAAGTTTTTTTGCCTTTTCAGAGAGGTTTTCTTCATCGAGTTGCTCCAATAATTCATCTATTTTTCTTCCAGCGGCTTCATAACCCATTCCAAATTCACCTCCCTTTCAGTCATTCAGTAGCTTCTTCTTCGTGTTCTTTATGCTTTTGAATCTTGCCCACAGCTTTACTTCTCATGCGTTCCAGCTACGGGAATTTCACTTTGCAAACTCTTTTTAACAGTTGGTTTTATCTTATATTATTCTGATAGCGATGCCCAGAAACCTAAGTCTGAACGACATCGTATCAGAGGCCAAGCGACAGAGGGATGCCTATGAGTGGGCAAGCGCAGCGGAATTGTACATAAAGGGCTCAGACGTCAGCCGGGAGTATGGTGACTTTCTAAGAACAAGCGAGCTCTACGAAACGATTGGTCTATGTTATCGCTTGGCAGCGATGCAGGCAGGTACTCCTAGAAGCTTTGTGGAGCGTCTTAGGCTGGCTGCTGAAGCTTACGATAATGCAGCAAACACTTACGAAAAAATTGGGGGAAATGAAGCGAGAGTATGTAAATGTCTTGGTATGGCCTCTTATGCCAGGTTTTGGCTTGCTTCATCACCGGACAAAAAGAGGGAAGCATTAGAGGCGTTCAATGCGCTCAAAATGAGGGTTTCCAAGTTTTTTGGGAAAGCTGGAGACCCGATTGGATTGGGAAAAGCCTATAACGAACTTGTCATGTGCCTGTGCGAAAGTGACAGTGACAGATGCACACTTGAGTGGGATTACTCCAAGCGAGAGAGAATGATACGTGAAACTCTGAGACTTGGGGAAAAAGCAATTGCTACATTCTCTGAAATGAAAGATGACAACGAGGTCGCCAAAGCCTATTCTCTGACCGGCAAACTCTACGAGACCGCACGACACATTTGTGAATCAGAAGAAAACAAAAAGGAATTTGGCCAAAAAGGTTGGAACTACCTGAAGAAAGCAGTTGAGCTATGCAGGAAGACCGGTGACCTCCGTCTTAGTTGTTTGGCAAACATTTGGTGTGGGATATCAACTGCTGATTGGACCGGAAACCTTGAAGACTCTCTAAAGTGCTTCGAAGATTCAATGCATCTAGCTCAGAAACTCAGAGATAACTATCTGAAAGGTCATGCAGCGCATTGTTTAGCTTACGGTCTTTATTGGAAGTGCTTGTTAGAACAAGACCCAGATAAGAGGAAGGAATTGTTCAGAAAGGCCATTGCATATGAAGAAGATGCATTGCGGTACTTTCGAATTTTCTCATTTGTTCCTGTAAGTTTCGGAATACTGCCAGATAGTTATTCCTCTCTTGCTCAGGAGGAGACCGATCCTCAGAGAAGACACGCACTTTTGGAGAATGCGGTTCATGTCGGCCAACAGATCTTGACCTACGCTGAGCGATCCGGTCAATTTCCCAGACCAGATTGGGGCGTTTACCATGGCCTTAGCAAAGCTCTCTATTACTTGGCCACGATCGAGACCAATATGGACAAGAAGAAACAACTCCTTGAGAAGTCCTTGAAACATAGAGAAGAAAGCGTGAAGATAACCGAAAAGGCCCTCCCTTTTGACTATTGGAACCGTGGAGTTTTCAGAAACTACCTGGCACTTCTAAACTCAGAGCTAGCTAATATTGAGGGTGACGCTTCCAAGAAGCGTGAACTCTTGGGGAAAGCCGTTGAGAATATGGAGAATAGTTTGGAGGCTTGTTCTAAACGCCTACGACTTTCACCTAAAGCAAGTCTCTATGTTACAGTTGGAAAGTACCAAGACAACTACGCAAGAATCCTGAGACAACTTTACTCGTTAACTGCAGATGTTGGCTGTCTCAGAAAGGCAATTCGAGTGCATGAAGGCGCTGTCGAGGCCTACAGCAAAGCCGGCTGGCCAGGCAGAGTCGCTGAAGCCCAGTGGCAAATAGCCATGAACTACGACAAATTAGGCGACTATCTGACAGCAGCAAAGAGCTTTGAGTCCGCCTCCGAAAGATATCGGGCCGCCGCAGACGGGGTAATTCCGTTAAAGGAGTTCTATCTGGACCATGCCTTTTACATGCAGGCTTGGAAAGAAATCGAAGAAGGAAGACACTATCATGGTGTTGAGGACTATGCGCTTTCGAAAGCGCGATACCGAAAGGCGTCTGACCTGTGCAAGTCGTCAAAATCTTGGCGCTATCTTGCCCCAAACTATTCTGCCTGGGCGCATTTAGAGAACGGCGAAGATCTGAGCAGAAAAGAACGGAACACCGAAGCTATAAGTGCCTTCAAAGAAGCCGCCAGACTCTTCATTAAGGCCAAGCAGTCCCTTGAGGCAGCTATCCCTAGAATCCAAGGTTTGGCTGAAAGAGACAAAGCCACTGAGTTAAGCAAAGTCTCTGATCTTAGGCGGGAATATTGTTTTGGGAGAATTCTGCTTGAAGAGGGCAGAATCCTCAACGGGGAAGGCGACTCTTGGCAAAGTGCAGAGAAGTACGGACTGGCGGCAGAAGCTTTTCAGAGAGTCATGGAGGCGCAGGCAACTGATTGGGAACGCGAAGAGCTACTTCCAATAGTTTACTCTTGTCAAGCGTGGGAGAAAATGAAACTAGGCGAGCGAAAAGTTTCGCCTGAATTCTTCTCTCAGAGTTCTGAGCTCTTTCTAAAGGCGAAAGAGCATAGCTCCAAAGAGAAAGCAAGTCTGCTGGCGCTGGGAAACAGCGCATTCTGCAAAGCGGCTGAGGCGGGAACACAATTCGAGGTGACTGGAGACTTGGCGTTCTACTCGACTGCCAAACAAAACATGGAAAGTTCAGCTAATTATTACCTGAAAGCAGGGTTTGAAAAAGCATCAGCATGGGTCAATGCGAACGAAGCCTTGCTCGACGCGTTTATGCACATGAGTTCTGCTGAAACTGAGATAGCCCATGAGAAGAAGGTTCAATTCTATCAGTTCGCGGAGAAATACTTGGAACGCTCAGTGCACCTTTATGAAAAAGCGGGGTATAGAGGCAAAAGAGACGAAGTTCTCAAGGTCTTGGCAATGGTTCGAGAAAAACGCGAGTTTGCACTCTCGCTAAACCAAGCGTTGAGGGCTCCGTCCATTGCATCCAGCACGTCCATCATCTCGGTTCCCAGCCCAACCCATGAAGAACCCGTCGGCTTGGAAAAGTTTGAGCACGCCAACATCCAAGCACACTTAGCTGTGCCCGATGAAGTAACGGTTGGAGAGGTGTTTGAAATTCGGCTTGATTTAGCAAACGTTGCCAGTGAACCAGGGTTGCTGGTAAGGATAGAGAGCATGGCGCCCTCAAATCTCAAGATAACTGAAGCTGTTCCCGATTACAAGTGGGACGACGGCACTGTTGACTTAAAGGGCAAACGTCTTGAGCCCCACAAGCTTGAATCAATTAAAATCTTGGCAACAACAGCGGAAGGTGGAATTGTCCACCTGAGTCCCAGAATAGTTTATGTTGACGAACTTGGGCGATTCAAGGTATGTCAACCCGAACCAGCGGCAATTACGATCTATCCAACGGGCAAATTCGAGTTTAACGCAAATAATGCGCAAAGAGTGTTCGAGTATCTGACTAAAAGCTTTGTAGAAGATTACATGAGAAAGAGGCTGACTCTGGACAAGTCAGGCTGGAGAACCCTCATGCAAATCGTGAAAAATGCAGGGGTTTCAAAATCTAGCGTTTATGGTACGCAAGCACACCGTGGAACGGGCCTTTCGGAGCTAGAAGGTCGTGGTGTCGTTGAGCTACGAATTTTCACAGAGGAACGGGGTCGGGGAGGGAAGATAACCAGAGTACGTATAGCTTATGAAAAAGACATAATCAAAAGATACATTGATCAGCAAGTTATGAAAATTAGGGAAAAATAGAGTCGCCTGTTTCGGAACGGACTTTCCAGTTCAAGCAATTTTCATGGCTTATTCTCCTGTATGTGCTAGATGTTGTCTCTTTTTGGAAGTAAGACCGCTGGGTAATGCCGTTTCATGGTTTGGCTCAGTTTCTTGGCTCTTTCATGTTGGAAAAAAACCCAGGTATTTTTCCTAACTTAAGGGTAGACCAAGAAAACAAACGGGGGTGACACAAGGATGGAAGTCTCAAAAGTGAAGCAGAAGTTGTTCAGGTTGCCTGGCGCAAGCGTGTTCTTCAATAAGGTCAGCGCTGTACTGCAGACAACCAAGGCTTCTGTATTGGGCGTTCAGGCACAAACTGATGATTCCGACTCTTATGCAGCCATGATGTCATGCAGAGCTCGGCAGCTTGAGGTCGATTTGTTGCGAGCAGAAGCGGAAGAATACGCGCGAAGAACCCGCCAGAGATTAGTGTAGAACAGAACAGCCCCTTGCATGCAGAAGCAAGTGCATTTTCTTTTTTCAATCGCTCTAGCTGTATTCTCTGAATGTGTGGCTGCATTTAGTGCATCTGAAGAATTGGGTTGAGGATTCGTCGCTTCCTCTGGTTTGCACTTGCCATACGTAGGCTAGGTTGTTTCCGCATTTTGGGCACTCGATTCGCACTGTGGGCAGAACTCGCAGTTTCTGTTCTTCCTTGCTGATGACGGCTATGGTCTCCTGCGGGCTGTGTTCAATCACTTTTGCAACGGGTTTCAGTCCTTTTGTGGGTTGTCGCTTCTTGTAACCGCATTTTGTACAGGTCATTACAATGTTGGCTTTCTTTCCTTCTTTGCCTTTCTTAGGGACAAGCCTTGTTCCACACTTAGGACAAAACTCCATGTGATTGCTGCCCTCACTTTCTAAGAGTATTGCGTTCTTCCTTTATGCCGGGTCTTTTAACCTTTTCCATTTTCCACAAGCTAAACGGACACAAAGATCGTGTGCTTACCGTTGCCCAAGTCCGGAAGCAATAATGTGCGCTACACGCAACGGCTCTGGAATGTTGCTTCGAGTTGACGTATTCTTCAATATGCGTTTGACGGTCTCATTGGAAAGTCCTACTGCATGCACATAGATGGGCTCCTCACCTTCACGAGTGCGCGCCTTGACGACCTTGCCTGCCTTCTGTATGACTTTCCACCTGTTGTCTGCCTCGGGCAGATGCTGCAATGCCTCCCTTATGTCATTCAAGTCTGGTTTGTCACGTGTGACCGCAATGACGGGTAGCTTCGTTTTCTCATGAAGCTCCACGATGTCAACGACGTTAAAGCCTGCAAGTGTCACTCCGTTAATCATGATTACGCGCAGTTGCCGGTAGTGCGGCGACTCTGTTATCATGTGTGACAGCTTCTCGGTGGCGTCCATGCCGTCTACTCTTGCGGTGGTGTGCATGAAGCCGTCAAGCCATTGGCCGCCTCTAAAAACCACGCCTACGACGTCAACCACTTCATCTGAGTGTGGTGTGAACACTCCGTCGTCTATGCCTAAGACTCGAATCTCGGGTTTGACCTCACGAATGTCGCGTTTCTCAGCTTTCTTACGCTTACTTATGTTCATGGCATGCGCCGAGTCTGTGCATAATCTTCAGCAGAAGGGCAGCAAACGCTTCAGCTAGGTCTTCGCCTTCTGACAACGCTTTGATGCAGTCTTCCATTTCAAGCAGGTCCTGAAGCCAAGCGAAAACAAGCAGCGCCTCAGCCGCGTTTCCACGGGTATGCCTGTCTACTCGGTGGGGAAGTAGCTTGCGCAGCCCTGACGTTTCGACAGCGTTTGCAAGGACTTGGTTGTTGACTTTAGCGCCCATAGGATGTCCGTGTCTTTGGGACATAGCCAAAGAGTAGACAAAATTGACGTAGGAGTCGCCTAAGCCAGCAAGATCCTTGTCGAGTAAAATCTCCTCAAAGCTATTGTAACTCTTCAATGTAGGCGTTGAGCGAGTCATTTCTTCTGCCATTGTTCAAGCGCTTTTTCAAAACTGACCCGGAATTCCTTGTTGCGATGTCGTATCTTCTCAGCAGCTTCTTTCAACGCGGTTTCAGGTCTCTTCTCTGGTTTACGTTTCTCCTTCATTCGAACGTGCATTATGGGGTTTGACACCAGTGGATGTTGTACGCTGTAGCCGCCGACCTCCACAGTCGGGTCTTCAAGCAAGGCTTTCTCAAAGAGATTGCAAAATGTGTGTCCTTCACCAACGATTTCGACGCGCATTTCATCAGTTGTCTTGCGGAGAATCTTGATTTCCATCTAGATTTCACCTTTGTCGTAGTCGGCGGCAGTTTTTCTTCTTTCAGAATTGCCACACTCTGGACATCGCATGATAAACCTCTTCTGTGACAGTGGGTGTCCACAGCGTGAGCAGAAAGAGTAAACCACGCCCAAGTCCTTATCGTTAGTTGTTAAGTGGAAGACTCTGTTCTTGTCGCTGACCACTCTTGCCCTGACGATGTCGCCCGCCTTGCAAACGTCATACATGCTCTCTACGTAGCGGGGGCTAACGTCTCCTATGTGCAGCAAACCGCTGAAAAACCCGCTTAACGAGCGGTCACCCACCTGAAAGATCCGTATCGTTGCCTGCTTGTTCTGCACCTCTGAAACCTGGCCAGTCACCGTCGTGCCCACGTGTGGCACGCTGCTAATGTGGGCTTTGGGATAAACAGTAACCTGTTTGTTCAGTAGATCCATGAGTGCTCTGCCTGTGGCAGCTGAATAAATCGTGCCTTCGGATTCGTAAGTTCCGGGTCCGGGCGTAAACTCTTCAATCACGCCTAACCGGTCGCCTGGCACTACGATTTGTCCGCTTTTGCGTTTAGCTTGTGGTGAAGCCATGATTATTCCTCTTTAACCTCAATTCGATAAAGATCCACATCGACCTCATGTTTACGTTTGGTGTGAAACTCAAACATTCGCGGAATGTCTAGCTTCATTTGAAATATGCTCGTAACCTTTCCCCCTTTCGACTCAATAAACCTTTTGATGAAAGCCCGAGTGCTCTCTCCGCCTTTGTGAAGCGAGTAGATTCTGGGCGCTAGCTCCAACGCCTTAAGAAGAAATTCCCTGTCTGCTGTTCTTCTCTGAACACCGAAAGGGGGGTTCTGAAGAACAGTGTCAGATTTGCCACGCAATACACCGATGTCGCCGACTATCCAGTTCAGTCTCTCTTTTACGTTTAATTTCTCGGCGACTTCCTTGGCTTTTCGTACAGCTAGGACGTCCACGTCAACGCCTACTACTTCTCTTGCTCCTATGAACGCGGCGCCTATGGCGAGTCTGCCTGTGCCACAGCCAAGGTCAACAACTGTTTTGCCTAGAATATCGTCATTAACGTACGCAGCTATGAATAGTATCTCCGAGGCAACATCGACGGGAATGGTGTACTGCTCGAGACGAGCCTTGGGTGACGGATAAGGCTCTACTTGTTGAAGGACACGTTCCAAGTCTAGTCTTCGAACCAGCCTTTTCTGAGCAGTTGTTCCCATGTGATTTCTCCAGCTACAACCAAAGCTTCGTTTACGGTCAGAACCGGCTTATGAAACCTTGATGCGTCGTCCAAGCTGATACGCGGACACGCTGTGTTGACATAAGCGTCTAGAGTTGGAAACTCCCTCAAACTCTCCGGTGTGACTTCTCGTATAGCTAAGAGATAAGATTTCTTTCCAGCCTTCTTCAGTCTATTGCTGATTTGAAGTGCTTTTTCAAGTCGTCTCTGTCCGCTTTTTAAGCCAACCAGAATGCCCACACGTTCGCCGTGAACCGCCGCTCTAATGCTTGCCCAGCGTTGTTTCCTAATTCGTTCAGCCTCAGAATCAACTGAATAGGCTCTTTCCTCATAGGGATCAGCGACAACGACGGGTTTCGACGTGGCTAAAGCCACACCAATCGCGTGAAACCTGCCCCCACCAGCAAAGAGAAAGCAGTCCACATCCTCTGCAACGGCGTCCGCGTTGCTGTAATCGCACCCAATAACTTGGCCTGCATACTTAAGTCTGCCAGCATCGCCGACGGCAACGCTTTTTCCAGCTTTCAAGAGCATCCTCTCGGCTTCATCCAATTGGTCAACATGTTGAACTGTTGTCACAAGCCCGATGCGTTTCCATGCTTTGAGAAGAGGCAGAGCCTTTTTCACTGCAGTCTCTAAACGAAGAGTCGCCTTGGTTTCGATGTAGACCACTGATACACGTTCATGTTTGCCTCTATGCATTGAGCTGTGTCCAAAATGAATAACCAAGTCAACGTTCAGGTCGTCTGCCTCTTCAAGTGCCAAGTCGCATGCGCCGTAGCAAGGGTCCGCTGAAACGATGACCTGTGCGCCTGTTTCCTCAACTGCCTCTGCCAATCGTGGACCTTGAGGCTTCAAGCCCTCAGGCAGCTGGATAAGAACCCGCTTGGCATTGTGCTTTCTCACTTCTTCCTTTACTCTTGCTTCCTCGAAATCAAAGATAGAGGGCTTCAAGAAACACTACCAGGCTCTGACGGAAAGAAACAGCTTAGCAGTTTACTCTTCCCATTCAGGGTTCCATTCAGACTCAGGCTTGACCTTCTTTGATGGTCGTCCTAGGCTTTCTTTAATTTCGCTTAGACGTTCCAGCAGTATCTTTTGTTCAAGGCTGGCTACCCACTGGCGGGTTCGGACAACAACATCGTTGTTCACAGAGATGCTGTCAATGCCATTGCGCACGAGAAATTCAGCAAAGTCAGGCAGGTTTGATGGCCCTTCACCACATATGGACACTGTTACTCCTTTTTGATGCGCAACCTTGATCAAATGTGCAATCATTCGTTTGATCGCGGGGTCACGTTCATCAAAATAACCCATCAAACCGAGCCTTTCCGAGTCTCTGTCAATCATCAAGACGCCTTGGGTTAAGTCGTTGGAGCCTATGCTGAAGCCGTCGCACAGCTTCGAGAACTCGTCGGCCATGATGCAGATGGCTGGCGTTTCCGCCATGAACCATACTTGAAAGTCTTTGCCGCGTTCCAAGCCTTCCTTCTTCATGATGTCGAGGCATTTTTTGGCTTCCCAAAGCGTTCGAATCATTGGAAGCATGATCCAGACGTTTGTTAGCCCCCATTCCTCTCGGCACTTGCGTATGGCTTTGCATTCGAGCAAGAATGCTTTCTCGTACCACTGGCTAATGTAACGGCTCCCCGCCAGCCCAGCATTGGGTTGGCCTCAACGATCTCGTACTTGTCGCCGCCCTTCAATTCACGATACTCATTGGTTTTGAAGTCGCTGAGCCGCACAACTAGGGGGCGAGGGTGAATAGCCTTTGCCACAGTGGCCACACCATCAGCCAACTTGTTGACAAACTCGTCGCCTCTGCCTGTTTCAAGCAGGTAAACCGGGTGATCGCCTATGTGACTGGCAAGGATGAATTCAATGCGCATAAGGCCGATTCCATCAAACGGAAGATGCTTGTACTCTTCTATCTTCTCTGGGACACCGAGGTTCATGTAAATCTTTGTGGCAGTTATCGGTGCAGATTCAAGCGTGACTCCGCCTGCGGAGACTGTGGACATGATCGAGGCTGGTCCGGGCGCCTCAGGCATGGCAAGCTTACCTTCGTAGACCACGCCGCTTCTGGCGTCAACCGTGTATTCGCGGCCAGTAACCATAGTTTTTGTGGCGTTTTCCGCGGCAACAATGCATGGTATGCCGAGTTCACGGCTAACTATCGCAGCGTGACATGTGACGCCTCCTCTTTCTGTGACAATGGCTCCAGCCATTTTCATGTATGGCACATAGTCAGGGTTAGTCATTTCAGTTACAAGTATGTCGCCTTTCTGCATAAGATTTGATGCGTCTTCGGGCGTGAAAACAATCTTGGCTACGCCAGCACCTACGTCTCGCCTTCCAGTTGCTATTCCTTTGGCAACAACTCTCATGCCGGTCTGAGTGGGTAGTAGGGTTGGTTTTGAGATTTCGGCAGTGGGTATCCGCGATTTTGAGGTCCAAACAGTCTCAGGTCTCGACTGCACAATGAAAACGTTTTTTGGAAAAGTCAAGTCTCGGTCAATTGCCCACTCGATGTCTTGCGGCTTTCCGTAGTGTTCTTCAATGCGCTTTGCTGTCTCGGCCAGTTTTATAGTTTCTTCATCAGTGAGGCTAGCTTGTTCTTGCCTTTCAACGGGTACCGTTGCATGAATCGTTTCTCCAGCCTTTGGGTCACGAATATATTCCACTGTCTTCTTGGCAATTCTCCTATCAGTGATCTTAAGGGTATTCTTATCTACGCTAAAGTTGTCGGGAGTTACTGCTCCAGACACGATTGATTCGCCCAATCCCCAGTTGGCCTCGATTACAATTTGATTTGCGTCGCCAGTGTCGGGGTTTATTGTAAACGTAACGCCTGCAACCTTCGAATTAACCATTTTTTGGACGCCTACGCTTATGAGAACTTCTTCATGTTTGAACCCTTTTTGATCCCGATAGAATATGGCGCGGGGTGTAAACAGGCTAGACCAGCAATTCCTAGTCTTCTCGATTAGTCCATCTGCGCCTTTAACATTCAAATACGTTTCCTGTTGACCTGCAAATGATGCGTCTGGTAAGTCTTCGGCTGTGGCGCTTGATCGAACTGCCACGAACACCTCCGCTATACCAGTTTTCTCTTCGAGTCCCTCATACGCGGCTCTTATCGCCTTCTCGATGTCAGCAGGCATCGGCGTGGACTCGATTATTTTTCGAACCTCTTTCGAAGCCTTCTCGTACTGCTTTGGGTCATCAGGGTCAGTGACAGTTTCCTCAATCGTCCTGTAGATTTTTTCAGCTATGCCTGTTTTTGTGATAAACTCGTGATAAGCTTGGGCTGTTATGGCGAAACCAGGCGGTACAGGAATTTTGGCTCGTAGCATTTCGCCGAGGTTGGCGTTTTTTCCGCCTACTAGCGGTATGTCTTCTTTGCCCAGCTCCTCAAACCAGAGAATGTGTTTTTCTTTACGCGGTGGAGGCAACAATGTTCACCTCTCTTAGACCTGTGTAGGTCAATTCGGTGTTTTTTCGATAACTATGCGGCATGGGACTGGTAGCTTGGCCTGTCCTCTTTGTAGAGCTTCCTTTGCCACTTCAACTGCGTTTTCGTTGACGCCGATTTCGATTATGGGCTGCCCGACTTTGACTCTGGCAGCTATGCCAATGGGTTTGCCGAAGGCTTTTCGCATGCCGTCTTGAAGTCGGTCGGCGTGTGCACCAAAGATCATCTTGTTCTCACGCAGTATCGTGTGAGGGTAGGGCACGACTCGCAAAACGTAGGCGTTTGCCAACTTGGTCATAAGAACACGGTTAGATGCCACTCGTGCAGCTTCAAGCGCGTTGTGGCGAATCTGCACCGCACCTGTGGCTATCAACCGAGCCTGCATTGAGAAGCTTG
>Ga0209323_10000377_pt1 | contig 28606 bp, 44 predicted proteins | sample Rifsed19ft2_FD_184014 | JGI IMG/M metagenome (GOLD analysis project Ga0209323, IMG submission 184014) | Soil microbial communities from Rifle, Colorado, USA - sediment 19ft 2 (version 2) | ecosystem: Environmental > Terrestrial > Deep subsurface > Rock core/Sediment | place: Rifle, Colorado...
TAGTAGATGTAAAAACGGTAGCTGAAAGCAGAGGCGAACGAAGATACATCTTTAATGAATAAGATTTTAATTTCATGGAAATAGATTATTCAGTTAAAGATTTACTATATCAAGAATTAGCCAAGATCACAGAAGAAAAAATTCAAACTGCAAAAGAAAACATTTGGCTAGTTTTAAGTACCGATTTACAAATGAAAAGTAGAACGTATCATATTGATAACTATGATGGTTCGTTTACTAAAATTTTAGATGACATAACTGAGTTTCTTTCTTCAAGAAAACAAAGTAAATTTAAAATCATTAAATCCTAAGCTATTTTTAAATTTTCTATAGAGTTAGTGATTTAAGATCAATTTTATTTGTAATAATTTGTGAAATTTTTTCTAAATTGAACTCTTTAATGTATGGAATCGAACCAATTACAGGGGTTTCCGTTAACTCTTCAATATCTCGTTTAAGATCATGGGTAGGATACCCACTGGAATTTAAATTGTTTATAATTATGCCACGAACCTTAATTCCATAATTTTGACACATTTTGATTGTCATAATTATATGGTTAACTGTTCCAATACGTGAGCTAGTAACTATGATTGTTTCTAAATCCATTTCTTTTATCAAATTGGTTACAAAATAATTCTTCAGTATTGGAGTCATTATGCCACCTATCCCTTCAACTAACAAAACATCGTGCATTGTAGATAATTTTTTGAAGCTATTTAATACAATTTTAATATCAATTTCAAGCCCAAGATTTTGCATTGCAGTAAAGGGCGAAGCAGGAATTGGAAAAAAATACGGATTAACTAATTCCTCAGCATCGTTTACTTGTGCTGCCTTAGAAAGTAATTGTACATCTTGTGATTTGTAGCCTCTGTTCTGTACAGTCCCTGCAGCAAAAGGCTTCATTATTCCAATATCTATCCCCATTTTTTTCATTGCAGCGGCAATTCCTGCCGTTACATAGGTTTTTCCAACATCAGTATCAGTACCGGTTATAAAATAAGATTTCAGCATGAATCACTCTGTTTGCTTGATTAAGGTTTCACAAGTCATATTTTTTTTCAGTCTTTTTTATTGTCAAAATTGTACGGTCTATGAGAAGATCTAATTCCTTTGTAGAAATTGCTAACGGAGGCACTAACATCACTATGTTTCCCAAGGTTCTCAAGTAAATGCCATTGTTTTTGCCCTCATCAAATATTATCTTGTTAATTGATTTTTTTGGAGAAATTGGAGTTTTTTGCTTCTTATTTTTTACCAGTTCTATTCCCATTAACATTCCTTTATTTCTTACATCGCCTACTAAATCCAATTGATTTAATTCATCTCTTCGTTTTTCAAAAATTTTAGATGTATTCTGGATTTTTTTTATCAGTTTATTTTTTTCATAAAGTTTAAGATTTTCATTTGCCACTGCTGCTGCTATGGGATTTCCAGTAAATGTATGCCCATGAAAGAAGTGTTTCATTTCTTTAAATCCTCCCAAAAAGGAGTCATAGATTTTTTTAGTAGTTAGCGTGGCACCCATTGTCAGATAGCCACCAGTTAACATTTTACCATATGCTACGATATCTGGCACACTATCTTGTGCATAATATTGTACAAGGGAACCTAATCTACCAAAACCTGTTGCAACTTCATCTAGAATCAAAAGAATATCATATTTTTTACATAACTTGCTAATTTTTTTCTGAAATCCTGGGGGATAAATGATTACTCCACCAGCTACTTGTGCACCACTTTCCATAACAAAGGCTGCAATTTTGTTGTTAATTGAAAATAACGTTTCAATTTTTCCTAAGCAATGTTGTTGATAATCATCAAATGAAAAACCTGGAGGTAGTCTATATCTATTTGGAACTGGAACTTGAGTGGTAGAAAAAAGTTGTTCCTTAAATTTTGAAAAAAATTCTGGCACGTATCCTACTGACATTGCGCCAAAAGTATCACCGTGATATCCATTTTCCAGGGTTGCAAGTTTGGTTTTATTATCATGTCCATAATTTTTCCAATATTGTAATGCTAATTTAAAAGCAATTTCCATTGCAGTTGAACCGTTGTCAGAATAAAATACTCTATTCATGTTAGGTGAGATTTTAATGAGTTTCTTAGCTAGGTCCTCAGCTGGTTCGTTTGTTAGATTAAAGAGTGAAGAATGTGGAATTTTTTTTGTTTGTCTAATAATTGCGTTGATTAATTCTTTTTTAGAGTGTCCCCAAACATTACACCACATGCTCCCAACGCCGTCAAGGAGTTTATTTCCTTTGGAATCAATTAGCCACATTCCTTTACCTTTGACGATTTTATCAAAGTAATCCCATTCTTGCATCTGTGTATTTGGATGCCAAACCGAACTCTTTTGTTTCATTTTTTGCATCTATTTTATCTTAATAATATCAAGTAATAAAAAAAGGTAAACCTCTCATTTTAGTAAGGTTAACGCTTCTAAAATCTTAATTAACCCATTTTAGGGCTAAAAATTGATGAGTTCAGAATATCATTTTGTCATAGAATGCCAAAATAAAGTTTTTTCAGGTCAGGCTTTAACAGATATTGAGGCTAAAAAACTCCTAAACATTTCAAAATCTGAGTTAAAAACATTATCTGACTCTGCAAATAAGATTACAAGAAAATTCCAAGGCAATACAGTAGATGTCGAACAATTATCTAACATTAAGAAAAATTATTGTAGTGAAGACTGTTCTTTTTGTGGGCAATCTGCTTTCTTTAATACAAACATTGATGATTATCAATTACTTTCTAAAGAGGAAGTAGTAATACAAGCAAAAAAAGCACTTGACGAAGGAGCACATTCTTATTGTTTAGTGGCAGCTTGGAGGGAGCCTACAGATTCTGATTTTAGAAAAGTTTGTAACATCATTGAGGAAATCAATGATAAAGTAGGAGTCAGTGTTGAATGTAGTCTTGGTTTTCTTACTTTATACCAAGCAAATCAGCTAAAAAAATTGGGCGTAAAGAGATACAATCATAATTTAGAAACAGCTAGATCTAAATTTCCTGAAATCTGTACAACCCACACATACCAAGATAGAGTAAACACCTTAAAGATAGCAAGAGAGGCGGGTCTTGAGCTTTGCACTGGGGGGATAATAGGAATGGGGGAAACACGAGAACAAAGACTAGAATTAATTCTAGATCTAGCAAAATTAAATCCAGAGGAAGTTACAATGAATTTGTTAGTACCAATACCAGGAACCCCATTAGAATTACAAACACCTCTTCCCATTGATGAAATTCTTAGAACCTTCGCTGTGATTAGATTTCTTTTACCAAAATCAATAATAAAAATTTCTGGAGGACGAGAAGTAAACTTAGACGATGATGGGGAGAAACTTTTGTTAAGTGGTGCAAATGGGATAATTAGTTCTGGATATTTGACTCTTGGTGGAAATGAAATGAAAAAAGACCTCGAAATGATTAGAAAGATAAATCTTGAAGCCTAAGCTGGCTTTTGTCAATAACCAGTTAGACAAAATTAAGAAAGAAGATCTTTACAGAGAGATGCGATATGGACATGTAAATGGACCATATATTATCATTAGAAATAAGAGTCTCCTTAATTTGTGCTCAAATGACTATCTTGGAATCCATATTTCAAACAATTTATCTGGTCAAATGCAATCTAGTTCAAGGCTTGTTTCAGGAAATGATGTATCTTTCCAGATTTTAGAAAAAAAACTTGCAAAACACAAGTCTCAAGAAGGATCGTTGATTTTCCCAACAGGGTACATGGCAAATATTGGTGCAATATCCACCTTAATTGAAAAAAATGATTTGATCATAAGTGATGAGCTAAACCATGCAAGTATTATCGAGGCATGTAAGATTACTGGTGCCAAAGTCTTAATCTACAAACATAATGATATAGATGATTTATCATCTAAACTAAACCATAGTAACAAAAGAAAATTTGTACTAACGGAGGGGATTTTTAGCATGGATGGAGATTTTGCAGATCTCAAAAAAATAACCGAAGTTGCTGAAAAGAAAAATGCCATTACAATTTTAGATGATGCGCATGGGGATTTTACAATAGGAAGAGATGGAAAAGGGACTCCAAATCATTTTGATGTGGCAAAAAAAATTGATTTGTATGTGAGCAGTCTCAGTAAAGGGTTAGGGTCTTTTGGAGGCTATGTTGCAACACAAAGAAATATCATTGATCTTCTCATAAATAAATCAAAATCTTTTATCTATACTTCTGCCCTTCCTTCATTTCTTGTAGAACATTCACTAAACAAATTTAATTCAAACAGAGAAAAACAAAGGAAGAAGCTTTGGAAAAATGTAAAATTTCTTTCTTCAGGTCTAAAACAGATTGGATATAATTTTAGTTCAACAACTCACATCATCCCAATAATTATAGGAAAAGAAAAAATTGCTCTAGAGTTTGGAAAATATTTATTTAGAAAAGGAATTTACGCACAACCTATAAGGTATCCAACAGTACCACACAACAAAGCAAGAATAAGAATTTCAGTTACTGCATGGCTTTCTAAAAATCAAATTGAAAATGCTCTAGATGTTTTTGAATCTGCTGCTAGAAAATTTGAGATTGTTTAGATCATCGAAGTTTGTCAAATCCACCAAACATTGGTGAACCAGCGAAAAAAACAATTCCCAGAGCTGCCCCCAAAATTATGCCAACTATGATAAATCGCTTATTCATATTGAAAAAGCGGAGTATGCCTGGATAAAAACGAATTGGATAAAATATGAATGAATTTGGAAGAAGTTTTAATAAAAAAACTTGTGGGTTATCTTCATGTCGGAAGTAACTTTAGCCGTGGCGGCATTAGCAGGACTAGGTTCTTTTGTAGCCCCATGCATATTGCCCATGATCCCAGCGTTTTTGGCCTATATTTCAGGAACAACAATTTCTGAATTTAATCAAAAAAATGGAACTAAATCGCTTTTAGTAAATCGAACTAATATTATTCTCAATACAATATTTTTCGTATTAGGTTTTTCAATAGTTTTTTCAGCATTAGGAGTAATTATTAACAGTACACTTGGGAGCGTATCTAGTGAATTAATTTCTGGTTTTAATCAAATCGGAGGAATCATAATTATTGGATTTGGGTTATTTTTACTATTAACAACAAAATTCAGATCATTAAATATTGAAAAAAAATTCATTCCAAAGAGAGAGAAAGCAAGTTATCCATTATCATTTTTGTTTGGTTTAGCTTTTGCAGCTGGATGGACACCATGTGTAGGACCAATTTTAGGAACAATTCTAACTTTAGCTGCTGCCACTCCAGTCGCTTCGTTTAATCTCTTATTAGCTTATTCTTTAGGTCTTGGAATTCCGTTTATTTTAATCGGAGTGTTTTTTTCAAGAGCAACTGGAGTAATTCGAGCTATGAGCAAGCATCTCAAGTATTATTCTATTATCATTGGCTGTTTGATAATAATTTTGGGAGTTTTAGTCTTAACAAACCAGTTAGCGTATATTGCAAACTTTCCACTTCTAAATGATTTGATACAATTGGGATGATCATATGAAAACAGAAATCAAAACTGCAATCATATTTGGTATAATGATAGTTGGTGGAGTTACAGGTTTAAGCCTAGGGTTTTCTTCATTAGAAACATCTCAGACGCCTATAACAACTGAAATCGAGAAACAATCATCAATCGACACATTAGATAAAAGTAGTTTTAAAATTGCACCTGATTTGGTAGGAATTGCGCATTATATCAATACCACGCCAGAGGAACTATCAGAAGAAATCAAAGGAAAGGTTGTACTATATGATTTTTGGACCTATAGCTGTATTAATTGCATAAGAACTATTCCGTACATTACTGCATGGAATGAAAAATATGCTGATGATGGTTTGTTAATTATTGGAGTACATTCCCCTGAATTTGAATTTGAAAAGGATCTAAACAATGTAAAAATGGCAGTTGACAAAAATGGAATTAGGTATCCAGTTGTTATGGATAATGAGATGAAAACCTGGAAAGCCTTTGAAAATAGATATTGGCCAAGAAAATACATTGCTGATAGCGAAGGATACATTCGCTATGATCACATTGGAGAGGGAGAATATGAACAGACAGAAAAAGTGATTCAAGAACTTTTAGAAGAACGGGCAACTAAATTGGGACTCAATGTTGCAGCTGCAGAACCTCTTGTGGCAATTAAGGAATTTGAACATACAAGTTTGAGAACCCCTGAATTATACTTTGGATACAAGTTTACTCCTGGACGAAATCAGTTAGGTAATGCTGAAGGGTTTATCCCAGGAAATGATGTAGAATATGTCATTCCTGAAGAGTTACAATTACATAATTACTATCTAGGTGGAACATGGAAAAACTTGGAAGGAAGTATGGAGCTTGTTTCAGATGAAGGGATAATTAAACTCCCATACTTTGCAAAGGAAGTTAACATAGTAGCTGCTAATGAAGCTAAGCTGAGTATTTTCATTGATGGAAAGCCAATTACATCAGAATATGCTGGCAGTGATGTTGTTTCTGGAGAGATTCACATCGTGGAGGCTGGATTGTACAATATTATCAAATCAGATGAAGCCACTCTCCATACCTTAGAAATTATCGTATCTAACCCAGGTTTTGAAATATACACCTTAACCTTTGGTTGAAATTATTGTAACCACCGATCATTGTAACTAGAGTGACACATACTCTAGGTACAGAGTAGTTTAAAACAAATTTTTTGAGTCTAATTGGAAAAAATTTGGGTTCGCTTACAGATAATTGGAGTAAAAACGAAGGTGTCGGATTATCTCAAAAGGTTTTTGGCAAAGTCAAGCCAGATGCTCCAATTAAAAATAAAATAGAGGATGCTCAAAAAAAATTAGAGCTTCAAATTAGTAAATTAGGCGATATTTCTGAAAAACTTCAAAAAAAACATGATCATATATTTCAAAAAATAGTTCAGGCTCAAAGATCCAATAACCATTCTTATGCAAAAGCATACGCAATTGAGCTTCAAGAAATTAGAAAAATGAATAATATGGTAAGTAATGCAAAGCTTTCCATGGAACAAATCAACATTAGACTTAACACAGTATCAGAGTTAGGAGATGTCGTAGTGACACTAAGCCCATGTATGTCTGTCATTAAAGGTTTAGGAGTTTCCTTGGGCGGAATTATGCCACAAGCAAACTCATCTATGCAAGATCTCTCAAAGATATTAGGAGATGTTTTATCGGGCTCAGCTATGGCACAACAAGAAACCAGCATATTATCACGAGAAGGTAGTGCAGATACAGTAGCAATCTTGGAAGAAGCACAAGCAGTAATCGAAGGACAAACCAAAGAAAACATTCCAGATATTCCTTCCAATCTTCCAGAAGATATTTTAGCTGAAAGAAAACAAACTTATTCTATCTAGATCTTTTTTTGCTTTTCTGTATCAGAATCTTCTTAATCCGAGATATTGTAGGGTAACTGTATCCACGTCTTCTGTAATTTGCAATCATCATTTTCCAGTTCTTTAGTCTCCATTGAGCTTGCTCTGATGTAACTGAATGAACTTCTTTTTGTATGATGCTTTTTCTTCCTACTTTAAGTACACCCGCATCCTTTGCAGTCCATCTATTTTTTGCAAATTTTAGTCCTGCTAGGATTTCTTCAATTGGCATTTCTTTAAAATATTCTTTTAATTGTTTTAGTTGTGCGTCGTCTGGTGTCTTTGAAGTTGTTAACTCGATTTGTTGTTTTACCACAATATTTGTTATTTCACATTGTTAAAAAATTCATGCTAAATTTGATTTAACAATCAAATAGGTTGATATTTCCATTCTTACAGATCGTCTTGAAAAGGCACTCCATAATGATGATGATAATCCCAAAAGATCGCTAATGGAAAAATTAGTTTTTCTTTTCACATGTTAAACTGAGGAGAATCCCTATCATTTTATCGAATTTTTAATAAAAATTCGCCAGATCTACCAGGAATGAGAATGTTGGGTATTTGGACCCTGTGGGAGTAATGAACTGTTCCATAATAAACGATTTTCTATGAGTTTCTTAAGGTAAGCCAATTAAGACTGTTTGATCAAAAACTACGCACTACAAGATACAAATCACTTGAAGTCTCATAATATTCAATTAGCAGCTGGAACTGTCGCCGATATACTCCCGTTGTCGGCTTTAAGTTCCGTTGCTATGTTCTATTAAATCATCTAAATGTAAATTAGATTATCTAAAATTTTTATTCTGTTTAATGAATAATCTTGTAAATACATGTTTAATCATTGTCTCAATAAGAAAACACCACCACAATATGTAGAATTTTGGTTCAAAGTATGGAAAGTCCTTGGCTAAGACGAATTATAATAATATTTGATGTATTTAGATTCGATCACATTTACATACCAGTTTTTTAAATAGTATTTTATCTTTGTAATTTTTGTGTTGGTAAATGAATGATAATGAACATAAAAAATTGGTAAAAGGAATAATAGATCATTTTGAGTCAAAGGGATTAAAAATAATTTCTGCTGCATATGATGGATTTGAAAAATGTGAAACTATTGGAAATCATGAACCTGATGTAATTGCACAAAAACCTGATGAGGATTTTTATCATATTGGGGAAGCAAAAACATGTGATCATCTTTCAAGTGATCGTACAAGAGAACAGTTTGAAGATTTTGGAAATACTGTAATGTTAAAGACTGGGGTAACACGCACTTATTTGCCTTTTTGTATAGCAGTTCCTAAAAAATGCATTGATGATCTTAAAAAATACATTTTAGATTTTGGGCTATCCATGAATGAAAATATAGAAACATTAGCTTTGTGATTTAGGAAAATACTAAAGTACCAGATAATGAATAATTGTGCATGGTTCGTGTTATTTACAGTCAAAAGACTGAACAGCTAATTAACAAAATAGAATTGACTCAATGGCGAAAATGGTTACAAGAACAACTAAATCATGAGCATCAAGAACTATCAGATAATTGGAAGATGTGTGCTTTAGGAGAAAGAATAAGAATCGAAGGAAATGATTTACAAAATATTGATGAGCTAACTCCTGAAGCAAGATTACTTGGGTATGATTTTTCTGTAGCTATACAAAATAGAGATGATGATACTGCACTTGAAATTATTGAAAAAATAGAAAAACTTCCTAATATTTGGAGAGATTAATTTTAGAAAAATGATATAAATGAATGATAAAGCAGTCAAACTTTTTGAAGGGAGTAATTTAGTGTTTATTGCTACAATTATGAAGGATGGTTCACCTCAACTGTCCCCAGTTTGGGCAAATTATGAAGATGAACATATTTTGGTAAATACTGCAGAGGGCAGACTTAAACACAAAAATGTTTTACGTGATCCTCGTGTTGCGGTTTCTGCTGTTGATCAAAACAATCCGCTTAACATGACTACTATTCAAGGCAAAGTTATAGAAATCATTCCAGACTATGATTACCAACATGCAAACATGCTTACAAAAAAATACATGGGAAAAGACAATTATCCGTTTCGCCAACCAGGGGAAAAAAGGATTATCTTTAAAATTCTGCCGGAGAAGGTATATGTCCTTCCCGAATTGAAGATGAATCAAGATTTGAATAAATAATTATATTTCTAAATTCGAATTTTGAAACATTACTTTATTAATACATGGGAATTTTACAAGAGTCAAAATGAATATTTCATAATTCGAGTTTAGAAACATTATGATCAACAAGTGTAATCATATTAGAGATATAGTAAATAGTATCGAATCAAAATGATGGAAAAGATTCTTTGTTCTCATTAAGAAAACCAAAAATGTTCCAAGGTTTGTCATTCCGGTTACAATTAATGATGCATTAGTAATAATAATTATCATGATGTTGAATTAAAAAGTTAGAAAAAAAGGGTTGGGCAGTTTAACGACGTCTTCGTCGTGCTGCTCTTCTGACTGTTCGTCGTGCGGATCTTCTGACTGTTCGTCGTGCGGATCTTCTGACTGTTCGTCGTGCGGATCTTCTTGCAGATCTTCGTCTAGAAGCTGCTCTTGCTGCTGCTTTCAATGCCGCATTTCTTTTTCTAGTGCGTGCAGCTTTTTTTGCTGCAGCACTTCTTTTAGCTCTTGATGCTGCCATTGTTTCTTGTTCGTATTCTATTACGTCTTATGTAGTGCAAGTCAGAAGTTTTAGTGTAAATTATGCAATATTTTGACTAAAAATTGATCGAAAAAGTTGACAAATGTAACTAAAGTGTAATGTTGTGTTACACTAGTATGTTTGTTTACTCTAGGAATTGTACAAAACACGAACAATAAACGTCATTTTGTTATTCATAACACTCTACAATTTTTTTTTTGATAAATCTATTTGTAAAATAGTTTTACAAAAAATAGATCGCCTCATTGTTCATTTGTTAGTATAATACATATTTTAGGAACAAAATTACATGTAACACATGAGTAGTACAAATAAGCTTCGCGATAATGTTGAACGATGGTTAGTGCACGAGAATTATGCATTCAAAGCTGTAAAAAGTGACGAAGATACTTTTCGCATTTTGATTAAAGATATTGGCTCATTTAGAATTCCAATTGAAATTTTTGAGCCTAAAAAGCAATTAGGAGTAATAGTTCTAAGCGGTAAAGTTTTCCTTCGAAATCCACAAACTGCAAGATATAACAAATTAACTAATTCAGAACAAGAAAAATTCAAAAATTTAGTAAAGGGTTTTTGTGACTCTATACATGCAATTCATAAGATCTTCAAAGAAGACGGCAAAGTCGTTATCGGAGTTTATTTGGTTTTAGACAATGTGGAAAAATTTACCCAAGAAGTTGTGCATTATGCTCTAGGACAAGTAACTGAAATGAGTGAGAAAACCTATCAATTTATCACTAAGACATTTTGAAAATCAATTGTTCATTTTATTGAAATTTTTAAGTACAAAAAATGAGATTAAAAGAGAATAAAGGTAAAAAAAATGAGATCATAAGATGTTTCATGTTCAAAATTTTGCTCAGCATGTTCATATAGTATTTTTAAATGATTTCAGACATGACGGATTTAGAAAAACATTCGACTAAGAGTCAATGTTACTATTGTGGGAAGAGTTTTCACTCTAAAGATGAAGTAAATCAACACTTGAAAAATGTTCATTCAACTACAAGGGGAAAGAATTCCGTCATAGATGTGGTAAAGTTAAATCCTGAAACACCACACTACGTGGTAAATTTTTTGGAGACTTCTCAAAATTATTGTGTTTGCTTGGTAGATATTGTGAATTCTACAAAAATCTCTGCTTCCCTTACACAGCAAAAACTATCAAAATATTATGAGATTTTTTTAAATTCTATGGCACAAATTGTTGAGAAACATGGGGGGTTTGTTATTAAAAATATTGGAGATAGTCTTCTGTTTTATTTTCCAGATTCATCAGAATCATCTAAGAGTTATGACTTTAAGAATTGTTTAGAATGTTGTTTGAAAATGACAGAAGAGCATGAAAATATAAATTATATTCTTAAAAAACAAAAATTACCATCTCTCGACTATCGTATAAGTGCAGATTATGGCGAAGTCAGCATTATGGAGACTAATAATTCTTCAACCATAGATGTTTTTGGTACACCTGTTAACATGTGTACGAAAATTAATCATGTTGCAGAAAAAAATGCCATAGTCATTGGAAGTGATATGTATAGGACTGTGAAAAAAATTCATAATTATCAATACCAAATGATTAATTCATGTTCTGTTGGGATGAAGTATATGTATCCAGTTTATTCTGTATCTAGAAAATACTAGATTATTCTAGAAAATATCTATAGATAATTAGTAGAGCAAGCCCTAGACCTAGATAGAGCATTATTTTTCGATTCATCCAGCCAGTTATCCCCTTGTAATTGGAATCAAATGGATTAAACTTGGTCATAATCTACGTTTCTTAGTATCTAGAATACCTTATTGATACCTTCTTTTTCTTCAAATCCTAGGTTGATGTCCAATGTTTTCCAGCAAAACATCGTTCACAGACCATGTTACCTATTCGCTTTTTAGCAAATTCAATTTGTTTTGGATTTAGTCTTCCATGCTGTATTGCATTTAGAAGCTGTTCTTGGTCTATAATCTCAAACTCTTCTTGACATTCACATTTGGAGCATTTACATCTAATTTTACCCAATATTAAACACGAAAATTCTACGAATTACTATTTTTTCTTTGTATACTTTTGGCTATGAAATTTAGCTCTTTTGAGATCTTGTAATCATACCTATTTGCAGCTAAATATAGTGAATTTTCCCACCAATCCTTCATTTTCAAATTTTAATTCCTCCAAAAAGTAATATCAAAACCATCATAGTAGTTTCTAATTTAATCATCTAGATAATATTGAATAATTGAAATATACCCATTATGGACTTGGAAGTCTAGATTTTTGGTAAAAGTAGAATGGATTATTCTGGTAAAAAAACCACAAGAATTTCCCAAGGATTACCAAAAAACTAGGCAAAAATGTGGGGTTGAGCTTTCATTCCTATCAAAAAAAGATCATACATGTCTAGCTGAGATATCTTGGTGGTTTGACTCATGGCTGCAATAATTAGGAACAAAGGTTAAACCCCCCCTCTAAAAACCGGTTTTTGAAAAAATCGTATTCTTCATAGATCATAGTTCATAATAGGGGGGTTTAGCTTTTGTGAATAATACTCAATGAGTACAATAGCGTTACAAATTAACGCCAATACCATTTTCGAGTGGGATTGCTAACCCAAAAATTGCAAGATTAATTACAATTCCAATCACAAAAAGCACGATACCTATGTAAAGACAGTTTTTGGCTTTTCTGGGATCATCTCTTTTTAGTACAAAAAATGCTATGATGCCCCCAATCAAACCAAGTAAGATTGGCAATAAGAACCACCAATTGCTTCTTTTTTTCTCAAAATTCATTTATGAACACCAATTTTGCTTTCACAAACCTGTCAACATCAATAAATTTTTCTAAAAATTCAGTTTTGAGATATGTCTGATTTTTTTCGTACCTGGTTAATCTCGATTTCTACTGTTTCTAATGGGTCTTCTACGTGATTTCTTCTAATGGAAAACATTTTAGGTCTATCAAAGTCATCAGTACAGTCAGGACAAGCATATACTAGAACGCGGTGTTCGTTCGGAGCTTTTGGATTGGATAATCGAGGATAGTATACCAATCTTGCACCACAATCAACACAATATCTATTGGCCCTCCTAGTTCTGGCCAATGTAAACCTCCTGCATTGTTCCTAATCTGCGATCAGATATTAGATCTATACTGTCTAATCCAGTAAACCAAATGGTTCTAACATTCTATATTTCAAAATTCGAATTTAGAAATAATGAATGCGCCGCCCGTCAGACTTGAACTGACGACCAACGGATTAACAGTCCGACGCTCTACCACGCTGAGCTAGGGCGGCAACAGGTTTGTACCTTGGCAATAGCGATTTAATCCTTACTAAGCAAGTTTTAGACAGAAAATGTACAATCAATTAAATTTTGCAAAAAATTCTCGAATTTCTTCAGTAAAATTTTCAACCAAGCCAACAATTTCCATATGTTCATCAGGAGTAGGCTCTCTTCGATGATATACTTGAAAGGCGCTCAAAGCAGAACCTACCATCTCACCTACGAAAAATCCACATAAAAAATCTCCAATATTTTCACATTTCCAGACATCTCCGATTCTTGGTGAGGCTCCTGCATTTTTGTAAAGGTCTAAGGTATCTTTAATCAGCTTACTCGTCTGATCTTTGAATTCAGGATCAAGTGGCATAAAGATTCAGATAATGTGTAGAAAATAAATAATTATTTTTCAATACCCTTTGATTTTGAGTAGATATAGATCCCATCAAGAAAAACTCTGTGATCCTTGTTTTTGATTTTGGATTTTTGCTCAATTTCTGCTGCACTCTGACTTACTTCAGATAAAACGGGACCAGTTAAAATGATATCATCGCCCTTGACTACAACCTTGGTTTGGCCGTGAATTTTTGCTTTTCTAGCGGCTCTCTCCCCCTGAAAGTTTTCAATAATAACTTCAGTATCTTTAGTTTTTACTGTAATAGGAAAGTGTGCATAAACTACTTTCATTTTGATTGTATAGCCATCAATTACTCCCTCACAAAGATTTCTAATAAGAGATTTTGCAGTGTTTAAAATTGCATATTCTTTTTTTCTATTTCCACTAGTCTTAATTGAAATGTTGTTATCTTTTACCTCTAAGGAAACAGGAATTTTTCTAAAATTTTTGAATGTTTTACCTAGTGGTCCAGATACGGAAAGCATGCTCTTTTTTAGAGTAACAGTAACTTTGTCAGGTATGTCTATCGAAGTTTCAAAATTTTCGGTTTGATCAGTAGACATACCCTATCAAGAACCCTCCAATCCCTTTGTTGGCAGCATCATGATGTGACATCACACCTTGATTGGTAGTAACTAGAAGCATACCTCTTGTGTATGATGGCAGATATTGTTGTTCCCATTCTGAATATTCAGTTTTTTTCACTTTAAATCTAGGAGTAATTGCACCACACTTTGTAATTTTTGCTAAGAGGTTAATTTTGAATTTGCCTCCACGTTTATCTTCGATATGTTCGAATTTTCCAATGTAACCTTCCTTTTCCAATGTTGTCAGAACCTTAGTTGCTAATTTTGAAGTTGGAATAACAATACACTCACCTTTCCTTCTTGCTTCGGTGTTGTATAAGGTTACAAACAGATTTGCTAAAACATTAGTTGCTGGCATTTTCTTCTCATACTCACATATTTTTTTTAAATCCCAAGGAAACAGCTACCTCTCTAAAACACCTTCGACAGATAAAGAGGTCGTATTTTTGGATAACTGCCGTATAATCGCCACATCTCTTACACCAACGAGAGCCTCTTCCAAATGTATGTTTTTTTCTACCTGTATACTCATAAGATCTGTCTTTGGCCATTACACCATCTTTGCTCCAAATTCTCGTGTTAGGAATTCCTTAGCTTCATCAGCTGTAATTTTATGTGATTTTCCAATTTTGGCCTTATGTTTACTTCGAAATCTAATATTAAACCCTGGTCTAGTGAGAGATACGGCGACATCAAGACCAAGAATTCCTATTTTTGGATCATATTTGACTCCGGGAATATCAATATGTTCTAAAATTCCAAAAGATACATTTCCAAAATTATCAAAGGAGGAGGCTTTGATTTGATTGCCTTTTGCATCTAAAAGTCGTTTGAGAAGTGATGTTGCGTCATTTCCTCTACTTGTTACTGCGACTCCAATTGGTTCTCCTTTTCTAACACCCCAATCTCTCTGGGTTGCTTTTGCATTTCTTCCACATGATTTTTTTCCAGAAATTTGGTCTAAGGCTTTTTTCCCAATTTCTATTGCATCTCCAGATTTTCCAACACCCATATTAAGGACGACCTTTTCAAGTCTTATTTCTTTCATTTTATTTTGAGTTTGTTGCGCCATTTTTATCAATTAATTTGAATTATAGGTTTATCTTTTCCGACTGCCATAACAAGAGTTGTAGGGATTTCAATTTTTCGTTCACCTAATGCAACCAGTACCCGCTTTGGTAAAATAAATGTCCCTTCTTTGATATCTTCAACAGAACCTACTTGTCCTGTATTTACTCCACGAGTTACTATAACATGCGAACCTTTTTCTAGTTTTATAACATCAAGAATTTTTTGTTCAGGTACCTGCATTAAACACGAATCTCCAACATTTACTTTAGTATCAGAAATAAGTGAACGACCATCATGAAATCCAATCTGAGTTTTACCATTTCTGATTGTAGTTTTACTTGTTACTTTAACTAATTTTTTTGACTTCTCGGAATCATTAATTTTAAGGGGTTTAAGTACATGACCCTTTTGTGGAACAAGACGATAAGTGTCTGAAACTCCTTCTAATTCTATTACATCCATTAGGCCTATTCCATGATGTAGTGATTTTCGTTTGATACCATCAATAGTAACTTTGCCATCATAAATGGTAGATTTTGCTTCTCGTAATGTTGTTACAAGTTTTAAAGTATCACGTAAAAGTACTGCAGTGGGAATTGAGTTATTCTTAGGATGTGGGCCTGGTTTGACGGTGACCACAAATCGTTTATCTTTTCTTGTTATTCCCCAAAAAGTTGGAGCCATTTGTCGTTTGAGTTTCTTGCTACCAGATATGCTTACCATTTCTAATCTTTAGTCTCCTTAGTTTTTAGTTTACTTGATTTCTTGGATTTAGTTTCTTTTGGTTTTTCTGATTTAGTTTCTTTTGGTTTTTCTGATTTAGTTTCTTTTGGTGTGGCTTTAGGTTTGTGACCTTCTAACTTACTTTTACGCCAATGATCATCAGTGTTAAGTCCAATTATCAAGACATTTGAAGAAGGAATGTAAACATCAATTTTCTCTCCTTTAAGTTTCTCCTTTTTAATTCCCTCAATTGCCACACCGCTTTTTTCTGTAGAAATTTTTGTAACTTTACCATCAATACCTTTGTATTCTCCACGGATTATTCTAACGGTATCATCGACGTTTATTCGAATACTTCGCTTTCCATATTTTTTTCTAAGTTCTTTTGATAGAGATCCTGAAATTTGTTTGCTCCTTATAGCATAAGTTGCTCTATAGATTTGTTGATTTCTAATTTTTGTCGGCTTCAATCATACCACCATAGATGCAAGACTAGCTACTCTTGGCCATTTTTCAGATGCTTCAGCTGCCACAGGTCCTTTGATGTCAGTCCCTTTAATTTCTCCTTCAGGAGTTACAAGAACTCCTGCATTATCCTCAAAAATTACTCTAACGCCGTTTAGTCTGCGAACTGGGTATTTTTGTCTAATCACTACTGCACCATAAACTTGTTTTCTTAATTCTGCAGGACCTTTTTTTACTACTACATTTACAAAGTCACCAACTGCTGCTGCAGGTAACCTTGATGAACGTGTTTTCAATTTTTGAACCATAACTATTTCTAATATTTTTGCGCCAGTATTGTCTGCACAATTAATTCGAGCGCCAACAGGTAGAACTCTTGTAACATAAGGTCTAAACTCCTGAACTCCTTTTGCCTTTCCACGACTTCTACCCTGTGACATTACTTTCTAACCTCCACTACAACAAAAGAAACAGATTTTGATACAGGCCTACATTCAGCAGTTATAACCGAATCGCCTTCTTTAACATCAATACATGATGGTATATGAGCATGAATTGTGCTTTTACTTCTAGCATATCGTTTGAATTTACTAAAATAAAGAGGGGATTCTTTTTGCAATACAATGGTATTTTTTGCTTTAGCGCTAACAACTTTTCCCTCAAATAATTTTCCTCGTACACTAAGAGAACCATGAAATGGGCAATGTTTATCAGTGCACTCTTCTTTTGGGGCAGTAACTGGGATGCCGATATTTCTTGTCATATTTTTGTTCCCAATCTATCATATGAGCGTTTTTCAAGGAAAGAACCATAAAGTGTAATTTCTTGATCCTCTGCATAAAATTTCCAAGTGTTTTGTTTTTTTGGTATCATTTTGAATCCATTCTTGGTGTTTAATATTAACATTGATTTAGTTTCATCAACAATAGTACCATTTAATCCTATAATCTGATGATTCGGAGAACCGCAAATTTCTGTTTTTAATCCTATCATTTCATGGATAGAGATATTTTCAGATGTTATCATTTTTTCTTCATCTCATTTAATCTAGTCATGATTCTTGCTATATCTCTTCTCAGGGGTTTTATCTTTCCGCTTTCCTTACGAAGTGTTCCCTTTGCTGAATCTACCTTAAGTTTTGTAAGATCTGAACGAAGTTGTTGTAATCTATCATGTAGATCATTTTCGTTTAGCTCTCGTACAGTTTTCATTTTTATTCTTGTCATGCTTTAAATTTCTCCTCTTCTTCTTCTAAAGTTTCAAGAGTTGCAATTTTCTTTGCTTCAAGTTCAATTTGCTCACTTTCAGTTCTTGCATTTCTTTCCGCTTCAGTCTCTACTTTTATTGTAGAGACAGGTTTATCTGCGGTTACCTTAACTACGATTTCCTCTTTTTGTTTTTGTTTAGCTTTTTTAGATTTATCTTTAAATTCAAATTCAGGGATAAGTTTTTCTTTTATTGCGATTCTAATTCTAATTCCAATAAGACCCATGGGGGTTTTTACATGGGCAATATCCTCAGCAACTATTACTTCGGCGTGATGACCAGCTCTTGGTAAAATACCAACGGAGTGTTTTTCAAAGGCAGAACGGTCACCTCGAAGTTTACCAGAAATTGTAATTTGAACTCCCATTGCACCATTTTCCATAATTTGTTGAAGGGTCCACATAGTTGCTCGTCTGAATGCAGTGCCTCGTTCAATATGAGAAGCTAATCTATTACACATTACATTTGGAGAGAGTTCAGGCTTAGCAATTTCAACTACAGAGATTTGAGGATTTTTTAAACCAAATTTTGTTCCAAGGACTTCAGTTAATTCCCTTATACCACTTCCTTTACGTCCGATTACAATTCCTGGTCGTGTAACATGTAAGGCAATGCGTGTTCCTACAGGTGTTTTTGAAATTTCAACATCAGAAAATCCAGCATCTTTGATTTTTTCTCTCAGATAATCTTTGAGTAACATCATGTTGTAATTATCTTTGAGTACATTTTTTACAGCTGACAATTCTAAGCCTCCTGAGCTACAAGTTCAACATGAGTTAAGACATTATTTTTTGGCGTAGCTCTTCCCATGGCTCTTGGGATGAATCTTTTTATCAATACTCCTTTGTGAACTGTTGCGTTAATAATTTTGAGTCTATCTAAATCCATTCCCTTGTATTCTGCATTAGATTCTAAATTATCAAGCAGTTTAAGAAATTCAGTGGCAGACTTCTGTGGATATCGTCCAGACATTACTCCTGGGTCAGATTTATGACCTACTTGCGTTTTGTATCTTCTAAATGGAACGGCTCGTTTCATTGATATTACATTTTGTAGATAATCCCTTGCTTTTTCTAGAGAGAGGCCTTTAATTGCTACAGCAATTTCACGAGCATGTTTATGTGAAATTTGTTTTTCTCGTAAGGAGGCTCTCACATGTCTAGTTGGATCAAAATTTTGAAAAGCGTACTTGAATTTGCCCATAATTAATCACTTCAATGGAACGTAAAGACTAGATCTAGATGCACCTACGCCGGGGGCACCATGTGAGACTCTCTTATTTGTAATAACATATTCACCTAGATAATGACTTATCATTTCTGGAGAAATATTGACAGCTACAAATTCTTTTCCTGAGAAAACATTTACTTGCACACCAACCATGTAAGGCAAAATTATCAAATCCCTAAGGTGAGTTCTTACTGGATTCTTTAGTTTGCCGGCCTTTGCTAACTTTATCTCTTCAATTAATTTTCTTTTACTATCGGTAATTCCTCTGGTAAGTGATCTTCGAGCTCGTGCTGGAAATAACTGAAAAAGTTTTTCCATCGGCATTTTCTCTAATTCTGTTAAATCGATTCCTTGATAATCAAATTTTTTAACCATTGTCTTTCACCTTAGTTGCAAATAGAGAGAATTTCAGGACCATATTATAGCATTCCTATCTTTGTTGCCAAATCTCGTGCTTTGTCAATTGATTCAAATTTAACAAATGCCTTTTTGCCGTAAACCGTTTTTGCAGTATTGACATCAAGTACAGTTTCATTGTATAATGTTTTAACTGCTTGTACGATTTTTGGTTTTGCAGCATCAGCAGCCACAATGAAACAAATTTTTTGTTCATTTTCTACCATAGCAAATGTTTTTTCAGTAATGTACGGTTTTAAGATGATTTTTGAGGCTTCGTCAATATTCATTTTAATTTCACCATAAGTTCTAGGTGTGGAGATTTAATTTTAGAAATCTCATCGATGGCACTTTTAGAATAAACGGTCAATCTTATTGGAACTGCTCCAGGAGCTAAATCCAGAACACTTAGGTTCTTTACTGAACACACCTCAACTCCTGGAAATGAACCGCAAGCTTTTGAGAGATTTGTAGAGTCCTTTGTTACAAACAATATGCTTTTTCCTACTTTGGATGCCCTTCCCCTCAATGCAGATTTTCCACTACGAGCTTTTCTGGATAGGAGTCTGTCAATGTCTTGTGTTAAGTTCAATGCTTCAAAAATTTTTTTCATTTCGCTTGCCTTTGAAACTTTTTCAATGTCATCTGAAACGACTAAAGGAAATGATGCTATTTTTTCTAGGATGTGGCCACGTGATTTTATGATTTGTTTTGAGGAGGTAGCAGCTATTGCAGAACAAAGTGCCAATTTATTTTCTTTTTTATTTAGTTTTTTGAAAATGACTTTTTCAGAAGTTGGAGGATGTGCTTGCCTTCCGCCTCTTGTTGATGCTACACCGCCTCCTTGGCCCTGACGTCCACCACCTCCACCACGAAGTCGAGCTATTCTAGCTGAACCGTGACCGGTTGGAGGATCATTTGACCTTGCTACTACATCCATTCCTGCTGTTGGATGTCGTCCTTGTTTTTGAAATTTATGTGAGCTGAGATATACTACTGCTTTTTGAATAAGATCTTTTCGGAATGGGGTAGAAAATACTCTAGGTAATTCAATTTCATTTTCTTTCGAACCACTAGTTGTTAATGTTTGAACTTTCACTATAAAACGACCTCTAGTATGTGGGGTTTAAGAATTTTAGAAGGCACGTTACGAATTTGTGTTCTTAATTTTATCAGGCGTCTATAAGTTCCTGGAACTGAACCTTTTACAATAACAAAGTCACCATTAACCAAACCAAAATGTTTGAAACCACCTTCCGGGTTAATTTTTACTTCATTTTTTTCTGTGTTACTCATTATCATGATTCTTTTGTTATACTCAGTTCTTTGATGAAATCCTCGTTGGCCGGCTCTTGGAACAGTATACATTATACTTGCAGGAGAAATTGGACCTAGTGAACCAACTTCTCTTACACTCTTTCGTGATTTGTGTTGTTTCTTTTTTACACCCCATCTGGTGATAGGGCCTTCCCATCCTTTTCCCTTAGTTATTGCTGCTGCATCAACACTGACGCCGGTCTCAAAGACTTGATCAATTTTCATTTCTTTACCTAGGAATCTTTTTACAAATTCAAATTGCTTTTTAATGTCACCGCCTTTTACAGCAGCCTCAAAAATATAGGGTTTCTTTTGATCAAGATTTGTAGTGGGGGTAATTCCAACTATTGCGTAAATCTCTTGTATGTTGCCAAGATGTTTTTCAACTTTTTCTAAATTGCTACCCTCAGTTTTTAATTTTAATAATCTGGAAAAATGTTTTGGTAAATCTTTTGCATAAATGTCAAAAGCAGCTTGAAGACCATAATTGTCTTTTGAGTATCCACGTATTCCAACTACAAATAACGGAGGAGTAACTATAACTGTTCCAAGACTAACAAGTTGTTTTCCAGCGTTTGGGGTTTTATCTCGATCATCAATGGTGACAAGTTGAACACAGCCCGCCTTGAAACCGGCATGTGCTAATAGTTTTGGCTCATCAGAATTTATTGTAGGCCAAGAACGTATTCTGGCCTCAAAACTTTTAGCTCGGCCTCTGGGGAGATATGCAAGACTACCTCTACGTGGCTGACTACGTTTTCGATGACCCATGGATAAACGGAAAAAGTCGTTAACCCCATTATATACCTACTAAAAATTTCAAAGTTTGCCTCGAAATTTTATAAAAATAATCTTTTATGGGTTTAACAAATTTTCTAATAAAGATAAAATTGTAATAGAACCAACAACAATACCCACTAACCCTATAATTATTGCAAAAAGAAGAAATTTTTTTTGTTTAATCATATCTAATACATGATTTTTTATATTAAATTTGACGCGTCTGAAAAAGGTTAAGAATTGAAAGTACACCAATCAGTGCTTCTTCAAGGCGAACTGTTTCTGTAGCTTGGTTTGGAAAGAAGTTCAATATTTTTGAATTTTGAATCTGATGAATTTTGCCTCCTAAAATTTCATGAAGACCTCTCTCGGGGGAACCAAAAACAACGAGAGTTGGTTTTTTACTTTCTAAGAACCATTTTGAAAATTCTTGTGATACTATTTTGCCTTTTCTTGATGTGAGAATAATTTGACCATCCCAAGAAGAAAGTGTTGAAAAAAGATTTCCTCTTTCTTTTACTTTGTACCCCCAATAATCTTTGAGGTTATCTTTTAAAATTTCTTTTACTGAGAAATTTGGATATTCAGATTTGAATTGCACTGTAATACGTTGGCCAATATCCGCTTTCCCAAAATATGATATTAGATTTTTTATTCCTACATCAACAAATTTTTTCCCTTTTACTGAAACAACAAGTCCTTCTCTAACATCATCGATTTTAATTCTTCGAGGATCTACGATATTACTGTGACTTGGAATTTTTAATGGGTATAAAATTCCTGAATATTTTAGTAAATCCATTTTTGGGTATAGATATCTTCTAAAATATTGTGGAGTCTCTAAATACTTTAAAATTGTCGACATAAGCATTGCATCACTTTTTTCACCCAAAGTTTCGTGGTAAATGAAGATCTCATCTACTTGAAAAATTGCGCATGCTCTAGCTATTCTTGAAATTTTACTGGATTTTTCTTTCTGAGTTATTTCATCGGATAAAGACGAGTCAGGGATTGCGATTGAAATGTTCATGTAATTACTAAATTTTAATTATAATAATACCGTTGCTAACTTTTTTCAGAAGGGTATTTTTCTAATGCAGTTTTTGCAAATTTTGCAATCTGTTCGTCAGAAATTATCTCAAAGGATTTTGTGGCGGCTTTGATTTGAGACATCTTGATGTGTTGAGAACCTTCTTTTTCTTCACTAGCAATGTAAATTGATGCAGTTGCCAAAATAGCAGCGTCTTGAAGAGAAATATCTGCTTTGTAATTTTTTTCAAGAAAATCTGTAACTTGATCAGAACCTGAACCAATTGCAACTGCGTCATAAGAAATGTAAGTTCCACTTGGATCAGTCAAGTATAGTTGGCTTCCTCCAGAATCAACACCCCCAAGAATTAAAGCAACGCCAAAAGGACGTACTCCGGCATATTGAGTAAATTGTTGACACTGATCTGCCAGGTGTTTTGCGATTGTTTCAACATCAACTGATTCATCATAAATCAGTTTGTTACTTTGAGAGAAAAACCTTGCATTATCAACCTGACTTCTTGCATCTGGAATATAACCAGCTGCTGCAACTCCCACGTGATCATCGATTTGAAATATTTTTTGAGCCGTATCTGAAATCTGTAGCTTACGTGGTTTCTCTTCTACAGCTATAATTATTCCATCTTTACTTTTGATACCAACAGCAATTGTCCCACGTCGTACAGTTTCAATAGCATATTCAACTTGATACAATCTCCCGTCAGGGGAAAAAACAGTAATAGCCCTATCATATCCTTGTTGTGCAGGTAGCAAGTCAATCTTCAATGTTTTGAAAGTTTAATTTAAGTCTAGTCATGTTCAATTTGTGCATTTTGAAATTCCTTTTACTGGTCATGAAAATATTAGATCCATTCATAAAAATACAATTGAAATTACAAAGGAGACTAACCTTACACCAAGTGGAGATTGTATTATTGGAGTAGGCGCAAAATGCGGATGTAGAGAGATTCCAAATAAAATTAAAAAAAAATTAAAAGATCCAAAGTCGGTTGTAATTTTTTCAATTAACGTAAATGGGTATACCTTTAAAATTAATGGAAAAGGGCATCAAGATCTAATTTGCTCAGATCCAAATGATATTGTTTTACGAAAAAGCAATTACGTGTGCCCCAGAACTTTAGCAGTAAATTGTGACAAGGCTAGCGATTCTATTCCAAGAAAATTAGTTCAGATTTTACAAAACCCAAAAACAAGGGGGATTTTTTCTATTGAGATTATTTAGTTTTTGAATTTTAAGAGCTAGATTTTTCTAAAACATTAGTAAGTGCACGATTTACAATTTCCATTAAAAGATATTGATTATAATTTTCGTTTTCCTCAACCTTATGATTTTTTATTTTTAAACCAGTTTTTTGAGAGATATTTTTCACAAGGTTTTCAATTTTACCAGATGTTGTTTTGATTAAGGTTGCATATTTTGAGTCAAAATCTTCAGGAGTTTCATACTCTAAAAGCTTAGTTGAGGTTCCATAAAATTTTGTTATGGCTCCTCTAGATTCTTGAATTTTCACTAGTTCTATTAGACCTGAAATTTTTAAAATATCTAGATGGTGGCGGATTGTAGTTAGTGCTTTATTGTATCCAGTTTTTTTCAATTCTTCTAAAATTTGGTCGGCAGTAAATTGTTTTTTATATAAAATTTTTAGAATTTTTGACCTAGTCAGATCCTCAATTGCTTTGGCTTGCTGGATATTCGAAGTGACAATTCTATTAATCTTAATTGGTTTCTCCAATAATGTAGACATGTAGTTTTGAATTAAAATGTAAGCTAAAAGATCGTTATATCATATTTTTTTGTCTATTCGCATTAATTTTTTTTTATTATTATTTATGCTCTACTGGTTGAACCTTAATTAGATATGCTACTATGAAGATTGTACTAAAATTATTTATATGATTGCATATTCATCAAATTAGAAGCAATACGAAATTATTTGATAATTCTATTGGCAGGGAGCTAATTGGCCAACATGTGGCACCCCCATGCATTTTCAGGCCTAAAAACATAAAATTGAGTATTTGATTAAAATGAAAAATCGAGTCATATGGATTTTTTAGTAAAACGTTCATAGGCAATAACATACCTCTCGGTCATTTTTTTTATTAAATTATCAGGTATTGTAGGGGCTACTGGCTCTTTTCCTTTTGCACGTGCCTCATCGAATTTTTTTTGATAACCATTATTGGTTAACCAATCACGCAATAATTGCTTATCGTATGACTCCTGAATTTTTCCAATAGAATAGGAATCTTTTGGCCACAAACGATACTCGTCGGGACCAATGGAGTCTCCAAGAATAATCTTACCATCGAGTTTACCAAATTCTAATTTCAGGTCTGCCAGTATAAAGCCTGCAGAATCAGCAATTGTTACCATTTTTTTGTAGATTTGAATTGATGTCTTAGATAGCCAGTCAAACTCTTCATTTGTAACAAGATTCAATTCTACTGCACGGTTTTTGTCTACAGCAACATCGTGAGTTGATTTTGTCGTAGGATCAAAAATAGGTTCAGGTAGTTTTGCTGCAAGTTCAGTATTAGAATTTTCAGGTAGATTTACCTCACCATTTTTCCATCTACCTACAAGGCTTCCATAAAAATAACCTCGTACGACACATTCAATGGGAAGCATACTCATTTTTTTTACTATAATTCCAGTTTTTGATTCTGTCCTAACAAAATGGTTTGGCACATCTAATTCATTAAACCAAAATTCTGCGAATTTACATAGTATTTCACCTTTTTTTGGGATTTCCTCTTTAAATTTTACATCATAAGCTGATACTCTGTCGCTAAACAGAAAAAGAAGATTACCATCTTCTAAATCATAAATATCCTTTACTTTTCCAGATGCAAGAAATTTCATCTATAAAATCTAATTCTTAATATCATTTTAGTGCATTGTTTTTGACTATGAATAAGGGATCTTTTTCTTAAGACATGGATCATCTTAGGAATTATGAATTTTTAAACCTAATTTTGACTGCAAAAAGAATTTTGAATCTAATCTTGTGATTCTTCTCTCGATTCTCTTTCTTGTTTTCTTATGATTGATTTCTTTAGTTCTTCATAGGATTCTTGATATTCCTTTTTCATTTGATTTTCAGGCTTGGTTGGGTTATTTTTGTTCTTTTGCCGTATAATTTTCTTCATATATGAAATATCTTACGTTAAACTAGGAATTAATAGTTTGCAGATTTAGTACATTATTAATTTTCTTTCTATTCTTGCATTTTCTTGCCTTCGGCAATTACACAATCATGGCATAGTCTTGGTTTTGAGGTTGCTAACTCTTTTTTCTTCTTACAGCGTTTGCATATTTCTTTCATTTCTTTGATAACCTGAGCCTGGTAGATATGATTGCCTGTTTTTCACGTTTCACCATAATATTCATAGATGTATACCCATATCATCATTGAATTCATTGTATTTTTTTAAGAGCCCATCATTCCAGGCATTTTGATTGGAGTCCTGTAGGCCTTGCTGACAAAAATTCCCTCATCGGAAGTCACCATCACAAATTCCATATCATTTTCAGTGGGTGGAGATATAATGATTTTTTGACCTGGTTTTAATGTTCCAAGTTCTTGAATATCACCACCACCAAAATTTGCTCTGACATTGGTTAATGGACTATTTCCTGTGTTTTGAATTGTTACTCTAGCCATGACAAAGAGGTCTTGTTCATCCTTAAATGGGTCGACAAAAATTTCGTATTCTTGAGAGGCAATAGAGCCCTTCGATAAAGATAGACCTACAACTAGACCTAAAACAGCTATTACGCCTACTCCTAATCCTATAAGCATCTTATATGCTGTCACTAAAACTAATAGTAGTGTATGACTTTTAAAATTACTTGTAATAATGACTAAAGTGTCTTAAAACTTGGATTACTTAGTTCACATATTATATTTACTTCATAATTTCTTAATTAGGTAATGAAAACAAGAGTCTTTACCTTAATTACTATCAAAAATAGTAAAAATTTAGTGTTTTGATTAGGTTAATGAGGATTAGGAGTAATTGAAATCTGGGATGTTAGAATCAAAAATGGATGGTCATCGGATTACCATAATACTAGATGATGATATTGTAAAAAAACTTCGAAAGCGACAGGCAAAATTGTTGATGGGAACAACCAGTTCTGTTACTCTTACTAGTGTAATTAAAGAAGCGCTTAATGAATATCTAAAAAAAGAAAAGGATTAGTTGCCTAACTCAGAAATGATTAAATTTGCTTGTTTAATTGGTTTTGAGTGATCCCAAGAATAATCGAAAAGAAGGCAAATCGAATCAATTAGGGATTTGGAATTAGTCCAAAAAGCAAAAATGTTTCTAGTCGGAAAGTTGGCATTTCTCAAGAAAATTAATAATTCATCATCATCTTTTAAAAGAAAACATTGATTTTTTGCCATATTTTTTGGCCAAGATCTTATACTTGATTTATTCATGTTTTGGATTAAATGAGGAACAAGGGCATCTGATGAAATTAATAATTTCATATTCGAGGAGGAGGCCTCAAATATTTCAATCAAATTTGAATAATAAAACCTTGAAAGATCCTTTGCACCACATAATAATTTACAACCAATTTTAGAGTTTGAAATCATATTCTGCATTTTACTATGAATTCTTGATGAACCTTGAAGCATTTGGAATTTTTCGCACTCTGGTTCATTAGATTTAGTAAAAAAACATGGAATCTGATGCCATAACTGCGTAATCTCTTTTTCTTTTTCTGCTAACATTCCAATCTTTGTTTGTTCAGTTTTTACCATAGTAGAGATTGCTTTCTCCATAGGTATGGCTGAAAATTTAGTTGGATAAGAAAATTCGCTAACTACAATCCCACGATTGGTCAACTCATTAAGTACATGATATGTTTCAGTTCGCGGCAATTTGAGATCTTTACATACTTCAGGGGAGGATTTTGAACCGTATTTGCCCAAATATATGAAAACCTTTGCTTGTGTTTTTGTTAAACCAAATTTTACTAATTCCATAGTAATTCTTTCAATTCCTAATTTGTATTCATATAATTTAGAATCAGGGCTAGAATTGAGAATATTGATTGATTTTTCGGCTTCATTCATAGATCTTTATAGATCTGTGATTCTTATATCGAATCTGGATCAAATTGTAAAATTTTAGTTCCAAAGTGGTAATTCACTAAAATATTTTAAAAAAATGATAAAGATATTATAAAAATATTATATGTTAATGTGAATTATAATAAATAGATTTTTACGGAAAAGTGGTAAACAAAAAGATTCGAGTTAGGTGTCACCCTGTTCTGGGATTACTGAAAGAGTATTAGTAGAAATTACGTGTTTAAGATGTCGAATTTTTTTGGTGATTATATTTTGAATTTCAGTGCTTGAAGATGCTTCAATTTTAACGAAAATGTCATAGAGCCCAAATGTTCCTTTTACCTCTTTTACTCCATCAAGTTTTAGAATTTCATTTAATACCTCCATTTCATGTGCGATCTCACTTTTAACTAAAACATACGCAATTTCCATTTTATTCGCCCTTCATCTCAATTCTTGTTTTAAATGAAGGCTTTATTCCTAATGAGTCATAGTTTCCAGTAGAACATGTAAAACACATTGAGTCATGAGGAATACCTATTGCATTTGCAAGATTTTCAGAATCATTGTATCCAAGAAAATCGGCACCAATGTCGGATCGTACCTTTTCAGTGATCTGCTCCAGAGTAACATTCTTACCGTCTACATAAGTTGCCAATTCTTCTTGAGATGGAAAATCAATTCCTGCATAACAAGGAAATCTAATTGGTGGATATGTAATTACCATGCTAATTTTTTTTGCTCCAGCTCTTCTTAACGCTTTGATAATTGCTTTGGAGCTCGTACCACGTACTAGGCTGTCGTCTATTACGACAACATGTT
>Ga0209323_10000380_pt1 | contig 28493 bp, 26 predicted proteins | sample Rifsed19ft2_FD_184014 | JGI IMG/M metagenome (GOLD analysis project Ga0209323, IMG submission 184014) | Soil microbial communities from Rifle, Colorado, USA - sediment 19ft 2 (version 2) | ecosystem: Environmental > Terrestrial > Deep subsurface > Rock core/Sediment | place: Rifle, Colorado...
ATTGCTTTCTTCCTCTCCCTTGTGGTACCTTTCATCTGTGGCTCCTTTCTTTTTTGTTTTGCCTTACCGTGGATTATGCCACGGGGGAGCCACTCTTTCAAATTTCAACTAAATATAGTATATCCTCATTTAACATCTCCTTAAGTATTGCGATTTTTTAGTAAAGAACCATTATCCATAAACCTATGCAGCCATTCTGACGGCCTCGTCTAACCGTCTAAACTCTTGAGCAGGAAGTGATATGAGCTTTCCCCCGATCCTCTCAAGCTCAAGGCTGTCCTCCCATTTCTCTTCTACCTGGGCGGCCCGTGTGACAGCATTGGCAATACCGTACATATCCGCCTCAGGCTCGGCACCATAGGCAATCAGGATATTCTCCTTCTGGGCCTCACTCAGGTGGTAGTGTTCCACTAAATTGTTTATTACCCTCTGGGGGCTTCTCACCTTGATTTCTGTGGATTCTCTTAATGCCTGGATGATCTCACCGAACCTGCCGAATAGCTCCCTGATTGATCTTCTTATTGAAAGATAGACATCTTCATCAGTCTCGTCACCATTATTACCATTACCGAGGTGTATCTGCCTTGTCATAAATTGCTCAATGACCATCCCATTGGTACACTGGACTCTAAAGAGCCTCGGCTCTATCCTTAGGGCCTTGTGCCCGGTCTCGGAGTTGGTAAGAAGCAGTCCTCCCACAATCAGGTCATCCCTGTGTCTTACAAAATCCCTCAGCCGATTGCTTTTCACTTTAACATTCAACTCTGTCTCTGAGAGGTAACACTCTTCTACCTCGGCCTCATGGGCCTGGAGTTCATTCAAGGCACAGTAGAGGATGTCAAGATGATCAATGACCCGATACCGGTCAGAGAGAAGGGCCCGCACAGATTCCCCAAGACCCCGGACAAAAAAGTCCTTATCCGCCTTTTTAAGCCAGGTGTTGATGTTTTCCACCAACAGCTCCGGGGCCTCGGTCTCCATTTTATGATAATACTTAACCGGGATCTCCAGCCGCTCTGCAATCTGGCTATGACAGGGGTTGGTGATGGAGAAGTGATTATCTCCGTTGATCTTAAACCTTGCACCACCTTCATTTGTGACCACTTCTAATTGGGACGCATTGACCTTACTGTCCCACTTAAGTGGCCTCTGTTCTTCTAACTCATCTATTAAACCCTGTAGTCTCATTTTAATCGCCTCCTTTCGGTATTACCCCTGTATTGGGCATCGCCTCTTTGTTAGTTATATCTTCCATCTCACCTAATGCCTTCTCGATGATCCCATTGACCAGAGTCGTCATCCTCATCCCTCTGGCCCTGGCTATCAAATAAAGCTTTGGAATCAATTCGTCTCTTATCCTTGGGCTGTACACAGTCAATCCTCCTTCCAGTTATTGATTTTTTTGAATCAAAAAGAACTATTGGGAAGGATAGCAGATGGTAGAGGAGCTACAAGGAGGGAAAGATTGCCGGGGATGATAATCCTGAAATACTTTTAAATGTGGAACCAGCATAAGACTACATCTTGTGTCACCGGAGGGTGGCCTGTCTGTAGCAGGCATTGCTATAACCCCTTATACCTGTTAGGGAATCTGCTCCTTCAACAGCACTGTGGAAAAGTTGCGGTATGGACTCCTATGATTTCATATAGAAGGTTCGTAACCCATTGAAAAATCCGTGGATGCCTAAACAATGGGCAGAGGTTTTATAGAATCAATATGTTGGGGTTTTCAATTAAAAATAGACTGTGTTATATTATCTATCGATCAATAAATCCGTTTCAATTTTAGGATAGTTGGAGAAGTCTCATGGAGACGAAAAAACCATTAGCCGGCCTTATTGCCAGTTGCATTGTCTGGACCTTGGTCACGGATGATCCGAAACACCATAAGCCACACATAGAACTAAAAACATCAAATGAGGTAGGGGTGCTACCGTCTAATTATAATGACATGACCGTAACTGCAAGTGGCATTATTGTGTCCAGTTCTATGACATCCAATATCGAGTGGCTCCAGGGAGTCAAAAGTGAGGTTAAAATCCCTCATTAAGGGAAATATTCTGAAACTAACAATATTTTTATTACTTCTTCTACTGGTAACATTATCAGGTTGTGGAAATGACAGCGATAATGAAAATGATATTGCTATCACCTTTCCGTCACTATGTGAAACAGGCAGTACAGCGCAGGTAGTTGATGTAATAGATGGCGATACGATTGATGTTTCCTTTAATGGCGGTTCTAAAGAAAGGGTCCGCTATATAGGCATTGATACACCAGAAGTAGGAGAAACGTGCTCGTCTGAAGCAACAAATTATAATAAAACGCTGGTTGGAGAAAAACAGGTAACCCTTATTCAAGATATTAGCAATAGGGATGTCTACGGCCGTCTTCTACGATATGCTTGCATAGGTGATATCTTTGTTAATGGTCAAATTGTCAGTAGTGGTTATGCTGAAGCGGTTGCTTATCCTCCAGATATAGAATATGCTGATTATCTTGAGTCTCTTGAAAGTGAAGCCACAAACTTTAATAGGGGTTGTTTATGGGCAAACAGTGGAAGCAGTAGCAGTGATGGATGTTGCAGAAAATGTGTTACAGGAAAACCCTGCGGCGATAGCTGTATTTCCCGTGATAAAGAATGCCACAAACCACCAGGATGTGCATGCTGGGGATAAAGATGTTACCGTGTCTCACAGTTGTACCCCTATCAATTCTTTGGAAAAATATCATCTCTTATGTTAAAATCTTCCTTAATCGAGACAAATAATTTTTCTGTAAATAAGGTTGATAGACACTTATGTATACAGGCCAAGTTGAATATACTGCTCCAGTACCAGGAATTATCTTAAAACCTTTTGAGATAAATCACCCGCATCCCTCAGTATCAAGGGTGCATATAGAGTCCGCCTCAGACAGCCAAATAAGAATCAGTTTTTTCGTCTCAGATGTCCAGTCAGTTAATGAAGCAAGTAATTTAACCCAGGATATTGTAAGTGACATTCTTGACAAACTCTCTTTCTTATTGGGAGCGCCGGTTGGTCCTTCCCATCTGTGTGGCGCTTCGGTAAGGAAAGAGATTGAAACTTCAGATGGGTCAAAGTTAATAGATCTCCAATGCACGGACTCATTGGCGTTTGATTGTCGAATCAATATAGTCAATAAACTTGATCAGCAATCTACAAAAGTTATTCAGGATGCGCTGGAACAAAAGCAGATGCCAGGCATTCGGTACTTTAATAGATACCGAATTGCCTTATTGAATACTGACCCTGTGGCCCGTTTCATGGAACTTTACAAGGTCTTTCTTTCCATATTTGGTGACAGCCAAAAGCAAGTTGATCAGTTCATCCAATCTGCAGAACCTAATGTCCCGGTGTCTCCAAGACCGGATAAACCACACATAAAAGAGACGGTCTATACGCGCTTACGAAATGAGATAGGGCATTTAAGGCCCAATGCTGTACCCAGCACCAGGGAAGAAATAAAACATTGGGTATCCAGGTTGGCTGGGCTGGCGAAGAAAGCCATTGAACAAAATCCATGATCGAATTCTGACGATATGAATTTTACGAAAAAGATAACATACCTCAGCTATTTTGCCTTCGCCGGCCTTATCGTCTCCATCTTATTATTCCCTCCCGCGCTCTTTGCCCACGGCGGTGGTCTTGACTCCTTAGGATGTCACCATAATAGAAAACTTGGCGGATATCACTGTCATCGAGGCCCGTTGGCCGGTCAGCACTTTAATTCTAAACAGGAAGCTCAAGATGCGCTAAATTTATTGCAGGATAAACCTCAAGAACCCAAAGGGAGTAAAGATAACTCTGAAGCCCCCCAAGAGAAAACGGGGTATAGAAAGGTTGTTAGGGTTGTTGACGGCGATACTATTGTGTTAGAGGGAAATGAGAAAGTAAGGTTAATCGGAGTAGACACCCCTGAGACAAAACATCCGAGTAAACCGGTTGAATATTTTGGAAAAGAGGCCACCGATTTTACAACAAGAATGGTTGAGGGCAAAAGTGTCAGGCTTGAGTATGACTGGCAGAAACAGGATAAATACGGGAGAACCCTGGCTTATATCTTTTTAGAAGATGGGACACTTCTTAATGCTGAAATCGTAAAACAAGGGTATGGCTTTGCTTACACCAAATACCCCTTTAAATACCTTGATGAGTTTAGGCAATATGAGCGAGAAGCAAGAGAGAACAGCAGAGGGTTGTGGAAGTAAAAACACGATGGAAATTATACAAAAATTAGAGGACGATAGACTATTATTACGAGTTGATAAAAATATATACCGGCATGATGCCATCCTCTCCGCTGCCTACAAATTTACTGATACCTGCTATATACATGTTGATTCCTTGGACTCAAATTATTACGGCGTCTACTTTACAGCAAAACATCCCGATGACAATCTGACCTCTCAGGTCAATGCCTTTTGCAATGAGCTCATTGACCAGCAAATACGATTTAACCTGGGCAGTGAAAGCAGGTCAGTAAAAGAACTCATCATCAAAAAGGCATTCTTTCCCTTTCAGGGCGATGAATAAGACAAACGAGCCTTACATAATTCTACCTCTTAATTTTACGAGGCATACAGAAGATCATATGCTGTTGGTCAACCTGGTCGGTGAATATTTGTATTTACCCAATAATGATTTCAACCAACTGATCAATTATTCTTTAGATCAGGATTCAGATATTTTTTCAAATTTAAAAGCCAAGCATTTTATCACAAAGAATTTATCTGATCCGGCTATAGAACTCCTTGCGATCAAATATAGGACTAAAAAAGAATTTCTTTCAGATTTTACCTCCCTGCACATGTTTGTGATCACTTTAAGGTGCAATCAAAATTGTGTGTATTGTCATGCTTCCTCTAAGGCTGTGGGCAAAAAAGCCTTAGATATGAGTATGGAGACAGCCCTAAAAGCAGTGGACATTACTTTAATGAGCCCGTCAAAATACATAAAAATCGAGTTTCAGGGCGGTGAGCCTTTATTAAACTTTGATACCATCAAATACATAATTGAATACGCTAATGATCAGGCATTACTGAAAAATAAAAAATTAGAATTTGTGGTTTGCACAAATCTGACCCTGGCCACTGATGAGATGCTCAAATACTTGGTATCCAACAACATTCTCCTGTCTATTTCACTGGATGGGCCTGGGCATGTGCATGATTTTAATAGACATTATCGAGACGGGAGCGGCTCTTATGAAGACGTTATAAGAGCTTTAGATAAGGCAAAAGAATATATAAAGCCGGAAAACATTTCTGCCCTGATGACTACCACAAAATATAGTCTAAATTTTGCAGATGAAATTGTAGACGAGTACATAAAAAATGGATTTCGATCAATATTTGTCCGAGCCCTCAACCCCTTTGGATATGCGCTGTCAAAGATGGATGAGATTGGATACAGTCCGTCAGGGTTCATTGATTTTTACAAAAGAATACTTGACTACATTATCAAGATAAATCAACAAGGGATTTATATGGAAGAATCCTTTACATCCCTTTTGTTGAGAAGGATGCTCACCTCTTTTTCAACCGGTTTTGTGGATATTCAGTTTCCTGCCGGAACAGGTATTTCCGGTGTCATATATAATTATGACGGCAATGTCTATCCGGCTGATGAGGCAAGAATGCTTGCTCAAATGGGCGATGGACGGTTTTGTATGGGCAATGTACACAACAATACTTATAAAGAACTTTTTTACAATAATGCCCTTCAAGAGATTATAGGTAACACCTGTGCGGAATCACTGCCGGGGTGCTCTGATTGCGCCTTTCAGATGTATTGCGGCATTGATCCAATACGCAATTATGTGACGCAAGGGGATATCGTGGGGCACAGACCGACAAATGATTCATGTCTCATACATAAGGAAATAATAAAATACCTGTTTGAAATTATTCTAGAGAACGATCCGTATTACATGGATGTCTTCTGGTCCTGGTTAACAGGGAGGCGTCTCTCTGAAATAAAGGTGACGGTTTAAATGCTCACACTGAAAGGAACCTCAATAAATATAGATAAGCCTTTGCTGGGCAGGGTTTCTTTTACTCCGGCAGAAAGTGATCAATCGACAACCATAATTATTAACCCCAGATTATCAGAAACTCAGTTAAAAGGCTACGCCGCATCAATATTTTCACAAGTAAATGCAGACAATGAACTGACAACCGGCAAAATTCCCATTATATACAATGTCAGTGATATTAACTTGTTGTCAGCGGGCGATGTGGTGGAAATATTCCCCAGTGGTATAATAAATGTTATCTACCAGATCAATTCAAGACATAATCAAATTTTTGTGACCTCAAAGTGCAATAGCCATTGCATCATGTGCCCGCAACCAATTGACCGCAATGAAAGAAACTTGACGGAGCCAAATCTAAGACTGATTTCATTAATGGATAAATCTACTTCGGAATTGGCCTTCAACGGCGGCGAGCCCACCCTAATAGGGGACGACTTCTTTCGTCTAATCCTTGCCTGTAAGGATTTACTGCCGGATACTTCTTTACTTTTATTAACCAACGGAAGGAAATTTAGTGACTTTAGCTATACCCATCGCTACAGCAGTCTCCTTCATCCCAATATAACAATATCAATACCCCTTTACGGAGATAATGATATCGAACACGATATTATTGTGGGCTCGCAAGGCGCGTTTAATGAAACAGTGATGGGTATCCTTAATCTTGCTTCTTTTGGCCACCCGATTGAAATTAGGACAGTTATTCATAAGAAGACATATAAAAATTTATTAAGAATATCTGATTACCTTTATAGAAATATGACTTTCGTAAATCATGTGGCATTTATGGGGATGGAGACTACCTGGCGGGCAGAGAAAAATTTAGAATCACTCTGGATCGAACCAGAGGAAGTAGTTGGCCCTTTAGATGAGGCCATTCATCACTTAACACAAAGAGATATGAATGTCTCTGTTTATAATATCCCCCTCTGTCTACTTCCGAAGCATCTTTGGACTTTTGCAAGACAATCTATATCGGACTGGAAAAATTATTTTGATCCCAAATGTCTCATCTGCCCAGTAAAAAACCGATGCGCCGGGATATTTAATTCCGGACTTTCTCTTTACGGAGGATATTTAAAGCCTGTTTGTTAGTATTTATTGCCAGAGTAAGTTATCGATATCCTTTAGTTCTATCCATTGTTTTCTTTCTTCCGTTGAATCAGACTCCGTAACCTCAATTGAGTTGCCCTTACATTCAGTAACCATACCCTCCAGCACGTTGCTATTTTTTAATGTAATCAGAACGTCGTGGTGATAGAGTTTACAGGTATTTTCCTTCCACTCAGTGGTCGTCTGCCATTTCTTGGAGGAGGGCTTAGAAGGCTGATGAAGAGGGGTGGCACTTGGGGATCTTTTTTCAGGCACTGAAGGGCTTTTCTCCGGCGTAACCGGGGTAGCCGGTTCCTCAGAAGGTGCAGAATATGATGATGAACGATGGGAGACATGAGACGCATGAGAACGGTGAGAAGAATGCGAGCGATGGGCGGCAAACGTCTCATCAAAAGCATAATCAGTTTGTTTTAAGATAAGGGGACGTGGTCTCGGAATTAGTTTGATCTCATAGATATGGGGATCGGTTTTAGTATCCGGGCCGGCACCATCAACTACGGAGGTGTTATCAGCCTTTGCCTCAGATGAAAAAATAAGTAGCGAGGAAAGGAGGCCAAGGACGCGTACGAATATTTTTCCCATCTACTACCCTTTCGTTAAAGGTTAAAAAATCCTTTAATTATAGAGAGTCGTCCCGAAATAATATGACGTCGATTTACGGTATGTAAAATTATATAAAAAATAGGCATGAGAGTAAAGCTAAAATTTATACCCTCCCACCATACTCTTGTGGTTAGACATCCGGACATTATAAAAGCTTTTCAATCTCATTCCAGGACCATGTCATGCGCATGGAGATATTGAATAGATCATTCAGAAGAGGTTAAAAAGCCGGAGATGCTGCCATAATTCTTCACTTAACCAACATCCTCTTCACCCTCTCCACCATGATTATATCCTCGGCCTCTCCTACCGGATCATCTGGGATGGCGCCTGATGTGTGTAAGGTCTCATACTGCTCATCAGTACATACATGACCCAGTGCCCCCACACGCTCCAGGCTATCTAGATACTCTTTGATCTCCCAGGACTGGAAAATATTTTTGATTTCGACAATGAATTTCGGAAGCTCTTCGGCAAACGCTGAATCCTGATCCGCCGCGTCAACAAAGTTTACCAGTTTCTCACCAATAAGATACCCAAGGGCCTTCTTGATACCGTATTGCTCCTTAATGCCCTGGGCTGCCTCGCACTGGTCAATCCAGATTTTGTGATAAGGTCTCATTGGGGTATATTTTAGGATAACTTGCCACAATAATCAACTCTTCCCTTCTTTTTGTCAAGAAGTCTATATCCTATACTGGGAGTGTACAGATAAAAAAAGAATCCGGCGTATCATCATAGGCCTCAAGGCTAAGTCATGATTTTATGGCTTTTGACAGTTTTACATGAAAACGCTATAGTGATGACGGGGTTTAAGTGGCTGTACTTGAGAAGACCTTTTCCAGTTGAAATTTCAGGCTATCAGCCTCCGGGGAGAATTGAAAAAAGGTTCGAATGTCTTCCACTAACCCGCTCATAACAGGAAATTGCTGAGAGGGATCTCCGGTTTTTATCTTAACCATCGAAAAATTTTCTGGTTCGAGCCTGCCAAAATTACCTCTTAACGCCATGAGCCCTTCTGAAATTATCTGGAAGGGCTTTTTGGCTAAGATTAAAAGCCTTTTGTCCTTTAAGGTGAGGTTCGAGCCAATAGCATCAAGGATGATCCTTTTGTCCTCCATGGAGCCTTTTTGAAACCACGAAACCGCCTGATGAGAAAACTCAAACACCTTTAGGGCGGCCTCATACCATGAACTCCCCCCCTCTCTTGCTTCAATAAGTCTTGTCTCAAGATTGTGTTGCTCTTTAAGCAATGATTCTTTTTCCTTGAGATATTCCTCATCAGTCAAAAGCTCCCGCAACCTCATCCGGGTAAGATTTTCAATCTGCTTTTGAGTCCCTTGATAGCTCTTTTCCAGCGTGGCAATGATATCTTTCCGGGATTGCTGATTGGACTCGGCATCTTCTTTTAGATATTTCATTGTCCAGTCAAAAAGACTCTCCGGGATCTGGATCTTCTTTAAATATTCAATAATCTGGGACTCAAGGGCCTTTGCCTCAATATAGCGCTCAGGGCAAGGCGTATCTCTTTTCTTTTTGGTACAGCGATAATAAACATAGTGGTACCCATAGCGGTTGTATTTCTCCTCTGCCGTGACCATGCAGCCGCAGTTTCCGCAGCGGATCAGTCCGGTGAAAGGAAAGGTGTGGTGGTGAGGTTTTGGTTTACCTGGTTTCCCTAAGATCTCCTGTACCCTTTCAAATTCCGTTTCTGTAACCATGGGATCATAAGTACCCCGATAACGATTTCCATATCTGATCATCCAGCCGGTATAAAAGTGGTCAGAAAAAAGTTTGTAGGCCCGACTGACACTTAAAGGTTTTCCGCCAGTCCGTTTCCTCTTCCGGGTGCGAAAGCCCCATTCTGTATTGGCGATTTGGACAATCTTAGGGATACTGTGGCGGCTGGAAAGCACAAGATCCCACATCTTTCGCACGATTGAAAACCGCTCAGGATCTTTAATTAAGGTCTTGGTAGCAGCGTCATTCAGGTATCCTAAGGGGGCGCGGTTCGGCCAGCCCCCTTTTTCAAGCTTTGCCCTGATCCCCCGCTTCACATTTTTGCTCAGATCATTAATATATTTATGAGCCGAACCCAACTCAATGTACATGAGAAGGAGATTTTCATCCCCGGAACTAAATGTCTGACTCGGTGTGATAATCTTTATATTTCTCTCTTGCATAGCCCAGATGAGCGCACCCGCATCAACCGGGTTTCGGGCGAGTCTGTCAAGCTTCCAGCATAATATTCCTTCAGCCTCTCCTTTTTTGACCCGTTCCATCATAGTATTAAACACCGGTCGGCCCGGCGCCTTGGCAGATCTTGCCTCAGAGAGAATTTCCAAGATCACTGCCGCCGTTCTTTCTGCGACTTCTTTGAGTTCCCTGATTTGAGAATCGATGGAGAGAATTTGCCGATCTTCAGACTCGGTGGACTTTCGGCTGTAGAGGAAAAAGCCCTTTTGTGGATTTTTTTGGGGGATTTGGGTGGACATATTATGATAAAAGATAAAGTATTGATTAGGCTTCTGGCGTCTTCGTGAGCGCTACGAATTCTTTCGCTCTTTTCGGGGAAGGATACGGAGGGCGAGTCCTGCATCAGAGAGGCGGTTTAGGCTCTCGATGAGCTCTTCATAGGTATCTCCGAGTGCTTCCGGGTGATCAATTATGATGGCTTCCACTCCAGCATCATTTTTTGCTTTGTTACATGTTTTGATAAATCTTGAGAATTTCTCTTCGTAGGTCATAGTAAAGGATTGTTAACCGGGAGAAGAATTTCCTGAAGAGTGATCAGGGTCGCAAGGTAACGGACGGCCGATGACCTGAAAGAGTGTAAGAAGCCTATGGCCGATCTCTAAGGCTTCTTGATCCGTCAGGGTCTCCCCGTATTCTTCCTCATAGATAGTTTTTAATTCCTCAAGGGCATGGTGGCTAAGCATAACAGGTATATATACCTGATAGCTTAGCCGGAGATGTGCTTTGAAAAAAGCGGGGAGGATTTGCCGGACCCGTCAATCAGTTAAAAGGAAGGAACAAGGCTGGCTTAAAAAGGGGTAGAGATACTATAGGACAGAGATGTAAATTGTGCAAGAGGGCGTAAAGATGACTATGTTTTTATGGGTGGTGTATTAGTTCATTGGTTTTTATCTTCGTTCTATATCATCTCAAGTCATAGATCAACTCTTATCATGAAACAAAGGGGGAGAAGTTGCTGAAGGAGGCAAAGAAAGCGGGGTGATGGTGAATGGAACAAAAAGAAGATCCGGTGGATGTTCTACGAAGAGCCTATCCGGATTGGAGCGCTCAACAATTAAAAGAAGCCGAGGAGGCTTTGGATCAATATTTTGAAGTGGTGATGCGGATTTATGAGAGGATTAGGAAGGATCCGAAGTTGTATGCGGAATTCAAGGCGTTGGTGGCGGGAAGGAAAAAGTAAATTCACGTGCTATTTGATGCTCTAAGTGTTTTATGTATGTTCTCTGGCCACCAACTCCCAGCAATATGACTGATAAAAGTAAAAATCACAGAAGCAACATATCTATTTGCTTCAAATCCAAATCCTGTTCTTCTTCTTGGGTGAATAAGATCTCTGTATTCAGCAATAATTAACATTTGAAGAATCGGTACTCGAGGTATTGGACTCGAACCGTGTTCGATCAGCATTCTGAGAATAAATATCTTTTCTCCAAGTGTAAGGCCAGCGTCATAATCATCTGTCTTTCGTAGACGGGAGTCCTTGCTTATCTTTTCTTGGATCTTAGAATTACTCTGGAATAACTGCCAAATCATTTGACTATTCTGAAGGAATAAGTCATCTAACATCCCTTCAAGGATAGACCCAGCAGAAAATAAACAGGAGAAATATGTTTTTAATTGGATATTCAGAAGTATGTCCTTGAGTTCAATATAACTGTCATGCACAACTCGCCGTATTGATTCATCAGCAATAAAGTGAAAAAACTCTTCTTTTATTATAACGATCTGAGAGCTGATCACCTGGTTATGAGTTTCCAATAATCGACTGGCAAACTCACGCCTCTCTTCGATTGAGAGAGATTCGTAAAATTGCATAATTGTCTCGTCAAATTTCCATTGATCTTTCTTAAACCGATAGACTAGTGGTTTTAATATGGATGAAAATCCTATAGCAGCAGAGAATTGGTTACCTATTTCCCGATCTTCTGCGACGCTGTCGTCTAGATAGTTAATGGCTTTTGTGAGATCACCCTGGATAAGCAATAAATTAGCCAATGCCCAATAAATCCCGCCCTTATGGATATGGCCAATAGCCTTTTCTTTCTTCTTAAATTCCTTTTCGAGCTCTATCCAGAATGCAATTTGGAATTCTTCACTCTTACCAGCTAATTGTTCTTGGGCAGCCTCCGGCCAGATCCTGTCCGTTTTAAAAATAAAGGATGGTTCAACAGCCCTGTCGAAAAATGTTTCTAAAGCTTCTTTTACTTCAGTGTCCATAAGTAAGATAGGAGTATATTAAACCATTCTAAAGCTTGGTTCAGACATCCAAGAAAAAACTTTTTCAGCTTCAGTAGTAATTTTTCTTCGGAACTCAATGTCGATAATTGCACGCTCCAAGACCGCGATAACTTTTTCTGCATCTCCGAAATCAGTTGGTTTTGATTTAATGCATTGGGCTAAATGAAGGTATGCCACCAGTGCCCACCGGACATATTCTTTCTGCTTATACAAAAGGTTGATGTCGGGCGTAGGAAGACTATTGAAGGCGGTTTTACTGCCCTTGGCTATCTGGGCAAAGAAAGAGCCATGGACGAATGCGCTTCTCTGTTTATAAAGCTCTTTGATATCATTCTCGATTGATGGGAATCTGGGAGCTAAAAGTACGGCAACCCGTTTCCGCAATCTGTATCCTATTTCTTCGTTCTGGGTATCACCTGCAGTAAATAAAGACTCTAAAATTGCTGCCATATCAGCAGATTCTCTTTGCCATCCAAAAGAGTCCTTACTGTTATCGTAATCTTTCAATCCGGAAAAGAGCATAGAAGCAACGAATAATCTCCAATCTTCCTCATTCCAATTTTGGGACCGATACAATTGCCATGTCCCATATTGGGATTGCGGTAGCAGCGCTTTAAAAAAAGATACAAATTCTTTTTTCTTAAAAAGCTGCGATTGATTTTGAAACCAGGAAAACTGAATAGTCAGCTTATCGTTCCTGGGGCGGTGAACCCCAAAATCAGTAGCGAAAAATATTGGGTAAAGGAAAGTTGGGGAATAAAGGTTTATTAAAAACATTGTCTCGGCATAGCTTTCTCCTATTACATCATCCAAGCTATCGGGAATAAGTAAGCCCCAAGAGCACTCTTTAAATTTCTCTTCAGTAATTCCGAATATGTGGTTATCCTTTCTCTCTTTATAATTATCCAGAACATGGTCATTTATCGGTTGGATTTTTTCTTTCAGAGCCATTATAAAATCATCCAGACCAAACTTCTTTAAATTCCAACATTCATAGCCATCCTGTATTTCAAAGATACTTTCTGATTGTTGGATCTCTTTTCCTGTGAACGCAAGGAAGATATATTTGCTCATCATCACCATATTTAGATGTTTTAATTTAATAGATTATAGAGGTTATTGTGAATTCCTACAAGATTAGTTATTGGTTCGAGTCTTCTGCGGTCTCTGCCTTTTTTCCGCGGATAAGTATTTTTAGGAAAAGAAAAAACGGCTTATGTTAGCCGTTTTTTCGATGTGATAAATTTCATTCGAGGAAATTAGTATTATGGAGCGACACGGGACAGACCTCGAACGGTGTTGGATAGACTCCTTAAAAGTCTCTATCAATCCACTGTTGTGTTTTCATAGCAACGACAGAGAAGTACTGCTCAGCAAAAGCTCGTTTTTTATTTGACCACGGCTCATGATGCAGTAAATAGCGATTTAATTCTCCTCTGCTCCAAGGAATATGATCATCAAGTCTTCCCTGATAGCTTATTGTCCAAAACATCATGGAACGAAGAACATCCTTACAGCCCGCAGAGACGGCCTCTTGAGCCAAGGGGCTCTCATAGCGGAAGATAACCCTTACAACTTGGGTTGCTTCTTCTATTAGATTGTCCTCTTCGTCAAAAAAGACACCATCCACCTGATAGAGAGACCAACCTTTAAAAGGTGAACGATACTTATCAATCCGCTCTTTTGCCTCTTTAGGTCCAATTATAATAGCCCCTTGGATTGGTTTATCAAATTTATACTGGTCTGGATCAAAAAGGTCGGGATAGTCTTGGAGTTCTTCAAGGAGAGTGTCAATATTCAAGCAAAGATAATCTTTTACTTTGTTCTCATAATAACCTTCCCGGAGGGCGTTAAAAATAGTGCCTTGATGTACCACTTTTTTGGGGAAGTATATTTCTGCAAAAACGCCTCGGTAGCCTCTTTGAAACTCGTAACGCTCTTTTTTGCCTTGCATGGATTACCTTGTATTCCTCTCAAATTAAAAAGAACAACGGTTTTCGCGCCGGTTCCATATAATACAGATATGGGTCGACGCTGGGAATGTTATACAATCTATGTAAACTTGTTAAATGCTGTCCAGCCTTGACTATGCCTATCAAAAAGCATTCCTTAATACAATTACATCCTTCGTCTTCCTTTTGCCAAAACACCATGGTTTTGTTAGATTAATAAATATGATGACTACAAGGAGAAACCATTATGTACCTATATGGTATCAAAGAAGATTCCTTCCCTCTGGCCAGGGCTCTTTTTTCTATTTAGACCTTCACCCCGACAGAAAAAGCCTGCCTGATGGCAGAGTCATAACTATGAAAGATGTTCATCTTTGGGGCCCCAAAAAGTGTTTTTTTGAAGAAGATCTTTATACGACTACAATATTTGGAAAGCCGAATGACGAGGTTGAGAAATATTTATTTGGAAGTATCGATCAGTATGGTTCTCAGTCCATCGACGCATTAGTTCGTCAAGACTTCCAAAAACTCTATAAATTATTCACTAAAGCATTTGAATATCTTGATGCGCAAAAAATTCGGACTCCAAAAGGGCTTGCATGGATAAAATCACATTATCCCAATTTGGATCAAATACAATTAATGGTTGAAATGCAGCACCTCAGACAAATGCACTGCACTATGTGGGTTGAGGCTGTAAGAGAGATAGTCTCAGCCGAAGACTCCGTAATTAAATTTATCATAGCGGATCATCCGGTAACTATATTTAATCCAGCCTGCCCTCCTGACTCTTCCTATTGTAGATATCCCAATGACCCATCTATAGCGCTGAAGGCATCTCAAACGTTGTTTCCCCTTGATCGGAATCACTGTTTAATCCTTACTAACTTGGAGTATGCACGTGAACCAAGCGGTGTAGACCCTTTGTCTGATCGAACTCATGCCAGGTATTTTGGAAATACATTAGTAAAATTCGACACAATGATTCGCTCAAGGAAGTTAAAAGATGAAGAAGTTGTAACTATTAATCTTATTTTAAAATCTAGAGCTCGTAAATTTATTGCCGCAGAAAAAAAGGAATGGTTGTTTCCAGAAAACATAGTCTATAGTTCATGGGCGGAGATGGGGAAAGTCCTTTTGCCTCCTAATAATGAACTATGGGGTTTTGGGGGTGAAATCTATGTTGGAGGAAAGGACGGTAAGCTTGCCCATTATCAAGACGAGTATGGTCGCACTCTTGGTGAAATAAGTGTCCTCAAAAAGAAACATGGAAGAGAGGAACCGGGAAGAAACGATCCGTGTTCATGTGGAAGTGGAAAAAAGTATAAAAAATGTTGTCATAATAAAGCATCGTCCGAGAGATCGTCATCCGAAGTATACAGTATTCGCGAAAGAAACATTATTCTTTTGAATGCAGCAACAGATATCCTCGGCCTTTCTAAGGGAAAAACATGGGAAGATGTTCGTAGAGAACTTAGCGATGAACAAGTTAGGAAAATTTATAAAGTATTTGGATCACTGTGGCCCCATGAAACCAATCTTGCTGATCTCCTACCGCATCCGGATTCTTCAATACTGAGGGCGTTATATACCGGCATAGTGGATCCACGTACCATCTTACGAAATGTTACCGGCCTTACTCTCTATTTTGATGAAATCATAGTTTTAAGCCCATTTATCAATCCAGCTAACCTCCGTGAAGAATATAATCCGATTAAGGCCCCGGCTCAATACAAACAAGAAGTGCTTAAAAATATTCTTCTTCTCATCCAACTTGCGCCCTTTATTGAAACGGGAATTGTCCATCTTATTCCTGATCCCGGAGACTTTGATTTTCAACTCAGGAAGACTTCGTGGGAGATGGCAAAAGAGAGATTAAAAAATTGGAAACCGAGCAAAGAGGAAATTAAGAAAGAGGAATTATTCTTTGAGGAAGATTCTATCAGTAGTCTGTGGAGTTTACCGGAAGAAGCACTGGCAAGGAAAATTAGAGAAGCGGAGCCAACAGTTTCAGATGAAGAGATAAAAGGAACAATCGAATATATAAAGAATAAACAGATTCAAGATCCATTAGCCCTTTTACAGCCACTACTACCGGGTGAAGAAAATGCGCGACTACAAATAGGACACTTTGGTCCGAATCTTGAGATTGGTCTTTACCTTTCTCAGATCACAGGGTCATTGGTTTATACAAATAGCTTACACAGGTGGGGCGAAATCCGTGGGAGCTTAAATACCCATGAGATGCAAAAAGAAAACGGCTGGGAGGTATTTACTGAGAGTCTCTCTAATCTCCGTTTTACATTTCTTGATCCAATAAATCCTCAGGAAGCCTTTACTATCAGACAGTCTGGCAAATTGGGAAATATTAGAAAGTTTTTGCGACAAATATGGGGCAGTATCCAAAGTGATCATAAGCCAGAAAGTGTACCGATCATAACTCAGAGATTTTCTGATGAACTGAAGGAAGTGTATTTAAAAACAGAAGCTGAATGGAGATCAATTAAAAAAGAGCTTGAGAGCAAAAATAAAGATAATGCCGGGCAAGCCCGTATGACAACAGTCAATGGCACAATTAATTGCGTCATTCCAGGAGGCGGTTTTGGTCTTAATACCGTGTACCGTCTTTTAATGTCCCATTCAAGGCGGACTGACTACTTGAGACACCTCCCTATGGCAGTTTTTATAGAATTTCATAAAATAAATTAGTGCATCAAAAAGAATAGAATACCTCCACAGACAACTTCTCTCACCCTATTAAAGAAGAATTGCTCTATTTCTTAAGTTTGATTACTTCGCAAATGTAAATGTCCTTTTCCCTCTCCGCAGCAGCCGAAACAGTCCTGACTGTGTCACCCCGGACAGTATTTCCTTTTCCCTCATATGGTGGTCACTAAATGAGAGAATCCCCTCTGGTTTTAAGACCCTGTGTAATTCCTTAAGTACTCCTTCTGGATCACCCAGCATGTGAAAAGTGTCGTATAAGAGAACCACGTCAATACTCTCATCCAGCAAGCCGGTATTGCAGTCTGACGGGATCGTCTCCAGGTTTGTGAGCTTGTTCTTTAATATAAGACTTTTAACACTCTTTATGGCCAGAGGATGGATATCCAGAGCGTAGACTTTGCCTCTTGGGTCAATCAATTCAGTGGTGGGTATTATATAACTCCCGGGGCCGCAACCAAAATCAAGGACATGATGTCCTGGTTTGATTTCCACTTCTTTTAAACAGATGTTCTTGCGGGGAATAAAAAAATCACGTACCTTAAAGACAAGGGTCATGAATCTGAAATGGAGATTGGGGATTGGTTTATCCATAATAATGGCGGCTATAGTATCGTTCTTAAATTTACAATAGTGATGTCTTTACATCAATATTTTTGTTTTTGCTATTATAGAAATACCTCTCTAAAAGCTATTTTTCTCTGGGGGTTACCGGCCTATAAAAAAATTCTTGATGTTTGTCCTTTCTTATTGTATAGTTTGGCAACAACTCGGCTTTTTGTGTAACAGAAGGGGTCATGGCCAAAATCCTGTGCGAAGACAATAGATTAGCTAACTCTGCTGGACAGGGTATTAGATTTTTGTATATAATTTACACATTGATCGGGAATTACAAAATTGTAATATGTTGATTTTTCAAGGGGTTTGGGGCATTAAATCCCTATTTTTGAGGCATAAATATTGCATCTGCTTTATGATTGAACGCATCATAGATACGCATCTTAGGTTTTAGCAATCACTTCTTAGCTCGTCCATCAAAGTAAAGCAGAAATAATATGACATAAAACAGTAGCAAAACTTTTCTGTACTAAGGAGGGAGCGTGATGAGAAAAAAGTTGTTTTTGTTAGGAATAATAGCATTTATTTTGTGGTTACCTATTATTAACGCCTTTGCTCTTACCATTGACTTTGAAGGTCTGACTGATTCGACTCCTGTGACCACCCAATACAGTGGTTTTGGAGTAGAATTCTCAGGGGCCACAGTTCTAACTGCAGGTATCTCCCTTAACGAGTTTGAATTTCCTCCATACTCCGGAACCAATGTGGTCTATGATGAGTCTGGGCCGATTTTTGTGACCTTCAGCACACCGTTGCTTGATGCAGGCGGATATTTCACTTATCTCTCACCAGTGACTCTCACAGCATACGATTCACTGTTCTCTATACTTGATACCGTTACCTCTGCTTATTCCTCAAATATGGCCCTCTCTGGTGATCTTGGCTCCAGTCCTAATGAATTCCTCCAAGTTGCTTTTTCCGGAGGAATCTCATATCTTGCGATAGAAGGAGACTCTTTTGGCGGCTCATTTACGCTAGATGACTTTACTGCCACTCCCAGACCTGAAACGGTGGTGCCGGAACCGGCGACTCTGCTTTTGCTGGGAAGTGGATTAGCGGGATTATTAGGTTATCGAAAGATTAAATCAACTTGATGACTTGATGTCTATATAATATACTTTTAAAGGTTTCAAACGCTCCCCACTTCTTTGTATCCACACCTTTGTAGGGACAAAAATTATAATTGAGCAATACAAACATTTATTATTTATGAAACACCGTTTTATAATAATTGGCATTAGTCTTTTTATCATTATTGCTGTTGTTGGCGGTATTGTGTATGTTGGGCATCAAGGAGACCGCCCAATAGAGGTTGGTCCTCCTTCTTCCGAGGCGGCTGAAGGAATCGCTTCGACCACCCCGTCCGTTATTACACTTAATGAACCATCCAATGTTGTTGTCACGATTCAGATTACTGATGCACGACTTATTCCAGGAAGCGTAAATCTCCAGCGACTGGATGAAACAGGCAAAGTGGTTGCTATTTTGGGAACCTTAACAGATGATGGAACTAATGATGACGCAGTGGCAGGCGATCGGATCTTTTCCCGCCGTCAGAGCTTCACTGAAAATTCATTAAGCTCAGTACAGGTTCGAGCGGCTTGGGCACTGAAAGGCGTTCTTAAACGATCAATGTCGAATATTGTAATACTTAGAGTTTGGGAGCATCTTTTCGATCCAGGGGTGGGAATTTCAATCTCATTCCCGGATAATCTTACTGAAAGTGTAAAAGGGAATGAAATTAATTTCTTTGAGACGGCAAACCCGGTTCTCCCCCCCAAGTTCGGCATCGAAGTGTTTAATCCTAATGTCAGCCCAGGCGGTGAATCTAATGAAGAATTTTTAAAAAAGGTAGCTGAAGAAAAACTTAGATCAGAATCTATTATAATGATTGTAGGGTTTCATGACGGCGGTCTTGAGGTGGAGGCAGATACTTTTTTCTTTCGCCACTTTTTTATATTTAACCCTATCTCTGGTTTAGCAGCCGAGATTGTAGAGGGACGGGACGGATTTGTTGCAAGTGACGAATTTAAAGTTATTGTGAGCACAATAATACTGCAGCATTAATCAACGAGCCTTAAGGAAGAGGAGAAGAGAATAGTGGGCAAGTCTTTTTTTAAATATAAACGTTTATTTGTGTGCTTAATCGCGATTGCTGGTGTTGTTATATCAAACAATCCGCGATCTTATGCATTAAATAATCCACAATTTCTAACACTCCCCTTTCTTGATTCAGAAGTAAAGATTCAACAAGGCTGGTACTATACAGATGGAACCCTACATAAACCCAAAGGAGCAATCGACTACATAAAAGGGCAGTTAGATGATTCAACAACATGGTCTTCATTTGATGTTGTAGCTGCGGCTGATGGAGTCGCTATGCAGTCTTCAGAAAAGGGCTACGGGATTATGGTACTTATCAGGCACGAGGAGACGGATATGGATGGTAATCGTTTTTTCACCTTATATGCTCACTTGGAATCGGATAGTATTCCGAACAGAATTCCATTCTTTGAGCGTCATAGCACTAACTACGATAATTGGGTACCAGTGAAGATAGGGGAGGTTATCGGAAGGGTGGGTCATACTGGCTGGAGTAAGTGTACAACAGAATGCGATCATTTACATTTTGAAGTTCTTCGTGGTGGTTATTATAAGAACCCAACAGACCCGTATGATCTTCAGGGACTGCGAGATAGATATCCTTGTGATAACTGTACTGAAGAAGTTTCTTTGTGTACCGGTAGTAATTTTACAATCTGTGGTTCTAATTATTTATGGACACAATGTCCTCCCGTTGTTCCACCTCCAATGGGTGATGGCCTAAATTCCAGGTGGGTTGATGTGAATTTTCCCGTTACTTCTTTAGCAACAGCAGCATCCGTATTATCGCTAGGCCCCGGCTCTCCAGGATATGTCGCAGAGCAGAGCTTTCCCATTCCCTCAATCGATTTTGGAGACAGGGATCCTGCTCATTACTGCTCTTTTGGATGTGATGGGTTAGTGACCGGATACACCCCTACACCATATTTCGATACGTTTGTCGGACAAATGACCGGCTATATTTATATCGCCACAGAGGGAAATTATTTCTTTAATACCTTGGTTGACGATGGCTTTAGATTAATGATAGACGGCCAAGTTGTCTCATTTTTTGATGGGTTAACGGGGATTCGACATGTGGAGAGTACTATTCACTTAACCGCCGGTATTCATGAAATTGAAATGCTTGCGTATGAAAATGAGGGAGGTTTTTGGAATGAATTGACATGGCGGACATCATCTTTGACTGCCTACGAACTTATTCCACAGGAGGTATTTTTTACATATAATCCGTTTGACACTGGCATTTATCCGGAATAAAACCACACTTTTTAAAAAGTACTGGGAGGATGAATTCTGAGAAAATTTTGTTTGTTATTCCTTACTACTATTTCTTTAGTTGTTGCACTATCTCATTTTGCCTGGGCAGTTCAGAGTGTTGATTGGGCAAAGGCAACCCCTGACGGCATCTTTATAAATGAACCAACCACTGTTACTGTGACAGCCCAGGTGGGAGTGGACCCAAATCTTATCCCCTCCAGTGTTTCACTGATACGGTATGACTCCACTGGAAAGCCAATAGCTAATTTAGGAACATTATTTGATGACGGAACTCATGGGGACACTTTAGCCGGAGATAATATATTTTCTTCACAGGTAATTTTTAATGAACCGGCTCTGACCACTATATACCTGAAAGTCTCCGCTGCCTACAGGGGGACACTTAAGCGGACCCTGTCTAATTTTGTTGCCATTCCGGTTCTTGAAAATCCTCTGAACATAGACCATGACGGAGATGGATTTACGGAGAACCAAGGTGATTGTGACGACACCAACCCTGACGTAAACCCCGGTGCTGAAGAAAGTTGCTTTGATAACGGTGACAACAATTGTGATGGACTTATAGACTTCGAAGATAACAACTGTCAATACTCAATTGATGACATTTTATTGCCACCAGAGCCAGACCCATGCGAGCAGTTGAACCTATCCTGCGAAAGTGCATTATTTGGAAACTATTTAATAGTCAGTACTATGTATGATTTTGGAATTTCAACGGTTGTAAGCGACGAGAGTGGGGCGTTTTTATCGTTGGATTGGATACCGGAGGGTAACGGAGTCACCCTATTTGTTAGTTTAAACGGGAACACTCCTTTAGGCCCTTCATATTATGAAAATATACCCAGTCTTTCGAGAGCCAATGTGGTTGCTGCTGTTATGGTAGGTTTTGGGACTGCTCAACCAGTGCCCGGCAATCTTGCCGGTTGTGATGGTAATCCTCTCGGAGGAGACATACGGCCGCTATCCTGCGGTAACTACGGAGCATGCTGTGATCAGCACGACTCGTGTATTGATGAGAACTGTACAGGAAAAGATGGGAACGTGATAGTGTGCGATGGGAAAGAGTATGGGTACCTTTACTGCGAGGGACTTGACCCATCGAATCCGGACTGGGTGGCTCATTGTGAAAAGGATTTTCCAAGGTGCTCTCCAGAGTGTCGTAAATGCCACGAAGATGTGAGAAAGTGTATTAATGCCCCGTCCGGGCCTGGTCGATCGAAATGCTGTGAGAGGGGTGATTGTGGTAAACCACAACAATGTATCTTCTTAGGTGAGGTTTTAACTAACCCTTGCGAATGCAAAAAACATGGTTTGAACTCTCGAGATAGTCAGGCCGATTGTCCTGACAATGGAGGGCCTGGCGATGATGCGGGAGATGTCCATCTTGTGACCTTTGATCACCTTGCCTACGATTTCCAGGGAGTCGGTGAATTTGTATCAGTTCGTTCCATTGACGATAACTTTGAAATTCAGACTCGTAAGAGACCCTGGAGGACTTCTCGTGTCGTATCAGTTAATAGTGCAGTAGCTATGAATGTAGCCGGTGACCGCATAGGAATTTACAATGATCGGGATCCTGCTTTGTACATCAATGGCGTTCCAACTCTAATAGCTAACGATCTAATGCTACCTAATGGCGGTATCATTCGCATTAGTCCATGGGTTTACATTATTGAATGGCCTGACGGTATTCAGGTGCAGGTCTATCAAAAATGTTCTTACTTGAACCTAAAAATTCTTTTACCTGAAACTATGCGGGGACTGGTGGAAGGACTCTTAGGAAACTTTAACGGTAACCGAGCCGACGATCTCACCACACGAGATGGTATTATCCTAAGCCACAGCCCAAGTTTTTCACAACTTTACCAGCAATATGGTGAATCCTGGCGTATCACCCAGGAGGAGAGCCTTTTTGATTATCTTGAGGGAACCACTACAGAAACTTATACAGACAAAACATTTCCTGGTAGTTCGGTGACCACGGCCGTCCTCTCAGACAGCCAACGAGAGCAAGCTGAACAGATATGCCGTGACGCCGGAGTGACAGATCCCGTGATACTTGAAGCCTGTATCCTGGATGTGGGTCTTACTGGAGACCGATGTTTTTCAGAATATCCGGGTAGTATTATACCTCCACAAAGTTTCGTCCAACCAGAAGGTCCTGTGTCCGCAGGACCTGTCACGTGGGAGGTCGCAAATGGCGGGAATGGCCATCTTTACGAAGCCATTCTTGTTCCCGGTGGAATCTCCTGGGATGACGCCAACGCTGCAGCTCAAACAAGGGACGACGGCTGGCATCTCGCTACAATTACCTCTCCAGAAGAAAATGCTATTGTGTTCGACCTGGTCGGTGAGAATAGTAATTTTTGGAATTGTTGTATAGGTAATAATAGTGAAGGCCCCTGGTTAGGTGGCCTTAAAGTTGGACCTAGTGTTGGGGACTACACATGGGTGAACAACGAGGCTTTCAGCTACACCAATTGGGGACCGCTTGAGCCTTTTGGTAATGGAGATCGTATAGGCTTTTTTGGTTATCAGGCCCCGCTCGGTTCTTTTTGGAACGATGTTCCCGAATCCAGACTTGAGTTTGGATATATTATCGAGAAGTCTGAAGGACTTCTTGGCCACAACATGAAAAATCCGGCCAACAGCTGCCTTGAAATTCTTCGATCTGGTGCTGCCGACGGAGACCGGAAGTACTGGATCGAGGTTCCAAGTGGTGTCTTTGAGATGTATTGCGACTTCAACTCAGATACCGGTGGTTGGACACGAGTTGGAGCCTTGGATACTAGCACAGCTTATTGTGGAAACGGTGCTCTTGTGGATATGAGGTTCGATCCGGACACGAGTATGGGTAAGTTGCCTGACAGTGACGTGCAGGCGTTGATTACAAGGACTCTTGGCTCGCCCATGGAGCTAATGTACTTCTCGCGTAGTGATGGAAGGTATGTCTGGCATGCCTTGGAAAGAGTTACAGACTTCGACACCAGCAGTAAGCACACTTCGTCTCTCTTTTACTGTAGCAACTGGCATTGCGATAACGGTACGCTCGATGCGAGCGCATGCGGAAGTGAGGGAGAAGGATGCCCGGTGACAGCGCACGGCATAGCTGGCTTCACTAAGAAGATCTACGTTGACTCCAACTTCGCGCGCCATATTCGTGGTATGCATGTGAACGGGAACATGTGCGGACTTCCAAACTATGAGAGAACCAGTACATGGATCTATGTGCGATAGCACATAGAAAAACCAGTGGAATAGTGATACTCATCGGTCTGAAAAGACGTTTAGCAATATTTGGCTGATCCTGTGCGTGTCGGACAGACCAATACAGGGCCATTTCCAGAATAAAAAAGTCACAATTTAGAGTGGTCAATATCACAAGGGGGATAAATTATGAAGCTATTCCTACTTCCGTTATTTTGTCTAACTACATTATCAATATTTCTTGTTTTGCTCCCACCAAACGCTTTAGCTGTTCGTAGTATAGATTCTGTGATAGCGACCCCCGACTTAGTTGTGGTGGGCATTCCAACCTCCGTTAAAGTCCTTGCCGATATTGCTCCAGATATAGATCTTATTTCCAGTGGTGTTACCTTAATAAAAGTAGGACCTGATAATAAACCTATAGGCGTCATAGGATACCTTTTTGATGATGGTTCCCATGGTGATGAAGTCCCAAATGATCATATTTTTACTACTCTCATAACAATAAATCGAACTACTATAACCAATATTAACTTTCGGGTTTCGGTTGCTTACAAAAAAACTCTTCAACGAACATTGTCAGACATCATTTCAATCACGGTAAGTGAGGCACCTTTTTCAACCCCGCCGGATCCTGCGAAAATCATTAATCAGGATGGCAAGGTATTTCCTATTAATGAAGTAGTAATTAGTTTGCCTGATGGTAGCCCAAGAAGTGTTGCAGAAGATATAGCAACATCAATAAATGGTGAGATTGCGGGTTTTGCTCCGTCCGCGAATCTATATCAAATTGTACTACCAGTTACTACCTTGGAAGAACTTACGAATATAATTAATATTCTACGTACAGATTCTCGCATTACCAATGTCTTCCGAAATTATTTTTCTCAACCTTTTGTAACAAATGACTTAACCCACCTTAAAACAGTTAATTCAAGTTATGTACAGGCTTATGAAAAGATTGGTTTAATTAATGCATATGACTTTTTAATCAATTTAAATCCAGAATTCCATCCTGTAAAAATTGGGATTATAGATTCAGGGGTAGATGTGACTCATCCTGAATTTTCTTTGGTTGATTTTGGAAATAGTCCGTCTGATGCTTTAACTGACTCGACTGGACATGGAACAAGCATTGCCGGGATTATAGGCTCTAATAATCTGAGTGCGCTCTCAACATTATTGCCGACAAGTCTTCACATGAACGGTATTATTTCGGGAATACCTCTTTCGACGTCAACTGTTGGTTCATTAATCCCTTATTCTTTGGAGATACGAAATAGTGACACTGCTCACGCGGATGCTGTTGCGATTGATCAACTCGCCATCGAGGGCGTCCAAATTATAAATATGAGTTTTGGATATATACTTGAAACCGCCCCAAGCTTATTGCAAAAAGCGTTATTGGATTTAAACTTAGCTTCATCTGAAGAGTTCCTTGCTGTTCAAGACGCTTTTAATAAACAAATATTTAAACATAAAAACATCACTTTTGTTGCTGCAGCTGGAAATTGGGATTTTGATGCAGTTAATGTTATTCCAGCTAATATTCTTGCTCCAAATTTGATAACTGTGGGGGCAACCGATCTTTCAGATAATCGCGCCAGTTGGTTTCCACTGTTAGAAAAATCAAACTTCGGAGATAGGGTAGATATTGCGGCTCCGGGAACAGATGTTTATGCCCCCTCTCTGTTTTCTTTTCCTTTAGATGCCCCTGATTACACCTTATTCGATGGAACATCCGCAGCAGCCCCAGTGGTAACTGGATCTATTGCATTACTTTTGGCTATTAACCCAACATTAAAGCCCGCGCAAATTGAAAATATTCTTAAAATTACAGGAGATTCCATCTCAACAGATAAACCTATAAGTGGAAAAAGATTAAATATTTTAAAAGCTGCTAAATTTGTTGCCAAACCTGTGGATGTTTTCTTACTTGTTGATATGACGGGAAGCTTCAGTGACGATCTTGCTGTTTTTAAGGCAGGAGCAGCCAGCATGGTTAATGATTTGGTATTAAACGGCCTCAATGTTCATTTAGGGTTGGGGAGATTCGAAGATTACCCAATTAATCCTTGGGGATCTTCGGGATGCGGCGATAGGGCGTACCAATTGGTTCGTGACATACGGCCAGCAACTGAGGATGCAAACAATAATACAACTTTGGACATAATAGAAGCCATACAATCTCTTTTTACCCTTTGTGGCAATGATGGGCCAGAGGCACAACTCCCTGCCCTTTTTCAAGCCGCAACTGGAGCTGGGCAGGATGTTCCTCCGACCGGCCTTTCTCTTGCGGATATTCCCTCTGGCCAACAAGTAAATTTCAGATCCAGGTCTCTTCCCATTTTCGTTTTGTGGACTGATGCCAGTTTTCATAGACCTGGAGATTCATTTGGTAATGTTGGTAGTATAAATATTCCTTATCCTGGTCCAAGTTTTACTCAAACGATTAATGTTTTAAACACCAAAGGAATTAAGGTTATCGGTATCGCCGCACTACCCGGTTCTGGAAATGTTCTTTCTGATCTTAGCACCATAGTTTCTGGCACAAACACTTTAGCTCCTTCTGGAGGAGTAGATTGTGATGATAACGGAACCATTGATGTTGCTGAGGGCCAGCCTCTTATCTGTCGTATTTCATCTACAGGGACTGGTATAAGTAAAGCCATTGCGGCAGCAGTCCTGTCTATTGCAGAGTGATATATGAAGTATTATAATATGCTATATGTTCGTAAAGAAAAAGAACCATGTTTTAATAGGATTTATTTGTATTTTTATTGTAATAATTATTATTGCTGTTTTTTATAGTGGTAAAGGAAGAACAGACGACGATTCCAACATAGTTACAGACAGCCATAGAGCTTCATTTCCGGTTGATGAGATTGTTTTAATCTTCCCGGGGCCTTATCGTGGTTCAGAGCAAAGTATAGCAGAATCTATTGCAGCTGAAGTAGGGGGACATGTTATATCATGTGTTGTGTCGGCAAATATTTGTGCTATCAAAGTACCAACAGAAAACATCAAGGAACTTAATTTATTAATAGAAAAAATTCGAAAAGATTTAAGAATAGAAAAAGCTATTAAAAATCTTAGATCCAATTTATTTTAGAGTAAAAATAGATTAATCTAAGAAGTTAATTATACATTTTTAAAATACGAAAATTATACCCTCACCACTGCCGGGTGATATTCAACCTCATGAAAAAAAGTATCCCGCCTTGGATTGGATATCCGGGCGTAAACCTGCGTATTGGTAATATAGCGGTGTCCCAAGTGATCCTGGACAAGCTCTAAGGGCTGTCCTGCGTCCAATAAATGCACCGCGATAGAGTGTCTCAAGCTGTGCGCAGTATACACATTATTAAGTTTAACTTTTTCTGCATAATATTGGAAGAGTTGTTCTATACGACGTTTCTTCATAGGACCCTGCCGGCCGATAAACAAGGCCGGCCCTTTGTGAAGGCGGTCTCTCAAATACACCCGCAAAAGTTTTGCAGTGTTTCTCAATAGGGGTTTTTCGCCGGAGATCCGTAAGCGTCAGTAAGCGTCAAGTTAACCCCATCTTCCCAGCATTCATGTGATATGACATGATGACCTCTCTAATAACGAGGAGGTGTATCATGTTTGATAACAGTAAAGAAGTTGAGAATATAGATAATCAGGAGAAGCATCAGTTCTGGCAGAATCATGTTGCAGCGTGGGAACAAAGCGGTATTAGTCAATCTGAGTATTGCAGCCGCCAGGGGCTGAACATCAAGATCTTTGGTTACTGGAAGAGGAAGCTATAATTGAAGATGTTAGATTTTTCTTTGATATAAGTTCTTGATAAGACCGCCGGGCAACACTGGAAGAAATTTTAGATTTAAGATCTTTAAGTTGGTCAAGGTGACAATGTCGTAAACGTTTTTGACTCCCGCACGGACATACACAGTGACCTTTCACCTCTGCTTTTCTTAAGAAATCAAGATACCGAATGATTATGTCGAGATCTTTTGTTCCTAATAATTCAGCGTAAAAATCCTGGATGCCGCCTGCTCCATGTGCCCTCTGACCAAATGGCCAGGGATCTCCCATACGAACAAGAGCCTGACCCAGAAAAAAATTACGAACTGGAACATCGAGAAAATATAAAAAAGTGGAGCCAGGCGGAAAAACCCACCATCGCTCGTCAGGTAGAAACAGACATGCCTCACCAGCTTGGCTCATATGAAAATCTGATGTTCTTGGTATCCGGCCACCTACTGAGGTAAGATGGAAAAAGTGGACACCAAAGTAATGTATAATACAAAACGGAGGTGTCAAATGGAGAGGGTTCCAAATGGTAAGTACACGAAGGAG
>Ga0209323_10000384_pt1 | contig 28408 bp, 27 predicted proteins | sample Rifsed19ft2_FD_184014 | JGI IMG/M metagenome (GOLD analysis project Ga0209323, IMG submission 184014) | Soil microbial communities from Rifle, Colorado, USA - sediment 19ft 2 (version 2) | ecosystem: Environmental > Terrestrial > Deep subsurface > Rock core/Sediment | place: Rifle, Colorado...
GAATGTCTTTATGAATTCCGCAGATGTCCCGTCTGTGGTGACGACCTTAATCGTAATTTGCTGCCCTGTTGACTGTATGTCCGGGAAGTCTATTTCTTGTGTGTTGCTTTTAGGTAAGTCAATTGGAAACACTTGTGTAGGCGCTGTGAGAGTTCCATTGACGTATGCACTTGCTAAAGTCACTTTTGAATCACCGACGTTTTGGACGAAGACTGACACGCCACCAGTAGCGTCGTTTCTTGCTATGCTCTGTATTACTATTGCTTTGCCGACTTTGTTTGTTGTGAAACCCAAGTATCCCATGACCCAAGCGTACGTCACGAGCGCAGCTGCTACTGCAACAGCAATCATCAAAAGCACTGAAATAACTGGCGAGATAGCTTTGACATTCCTACGGAATTTTCTAAAATTCATCATTTCTCTTCTCCCTTTTCATTCTCCTCTTTCTTAAGACACATAAGACTACTTCAAGAACTTGTTTAAAAACACCTATGGAACAAAAATATATAATAATCCTCTAAAACAAACCTAAACACCCGCCACAAAGAAGGAAACCATAGACTTCATAAGCGAAGACTAAAAACATTATAACACCGCCTTCACATCTAATAAACGAGGACCACGCGATGAGATTGCTGAAAACAGGAATCGCAGGCCTTGACGAGTTCCTACTGGGAGGACTACCCCCAAGAGTGCTCCTAATCCTCGGAACACCAGGCTCAGGAAACGAGGTGTTCGCCCGACAAATCGCCTACACAAGAGCAAAACAAACAGGCGTCACCTACTTCACAATGAACATCGCCCCCGAATTCATCAAGGAAGACATGTGTGCTTACGGATGGGATGTCACACCACTAGAAAAAACTGGAGCTTGGAAATTCATCAGCCTAACAAACACCAACCAGATAGTTGACACCGTTACCCGCGAAATCAAACACCACAGATCCGTAGTGGTAGATTCCCTCTCCGAACTGCTCATAACCCACAAAATCGAAGACGCAATCAACCTACTTACAGCCATGGCAGTGGAAAACAGAGAAGGCGAAGAATGCCACTTCGTGCTCCTAACCGAAGGAATGCAAGACAAAAAAGATGAGACCACGATGGAACACTTCGCAGAAGGCGTGATAATCTTCAACACCACATGGACAGCCGACTCAACAACCAGAAACATCATGATAAAAAAGATGAGAGGAACACTTATTCCCATACGAAGACTCCCATATAATATTGGCAAAAAAGGATTCATTATAGAAACCGCCATTAGAATAACCTAAACCACACTAAATTCACATGAAACTGCACACTTACAGTCGGTCTTGACAACTGTAGAACCCAAAAGAGCACTCATAAAACGCACTCCATTGAACTCAATCATTAGCTGAAATTCATAAGTCACTTATTAACAAAAACCTACAAATCCAGCGATAACCAAATGAAAGCTATACACAACCGCTGGAGCGACCTGCTTAACGATTGCATTCAAATAGCACTAGTATGCGGCACAGTCGGTATAGCCTTAAAATTCATAACCTTCTTCGACCAATGGGTCTATTTCCCAACCTTCCCAAACCTACTGGACTCAACCTTTCTAGTCATCTCAACACTATACCTCGCGTGGAAATCAAGGAAACGCGCTCGCAGCAAATAGAAAGACAACAGCCTTCTGATACGCACATGATTACGAAGTATGGCGAGAAATAATACATATCCACACCTCAAACGTCCCGTAATTACGATTGATTTTGAGTCTTACGCACATTTTTGGTTTAAGATTTGGAATTCACAAACCCTTTATTGAAAGAGCTAACATTCAGAATCAGAGCGTGCAGACATGCGAAAGTCCAAACTCGAACTGTACGAAGACGTGCTACATGCATTAGCTAAGAAACCCCTGACCATTGACAGCATAGCTTACGAATGCAACATGGACTGCGTCGCTCTTCGCCAACGGCTAGACTTCTTAGTTAAGAACCGCCTTGTAGAAGAAAAGAACTACAAGAAAAAAACAGTCTACGCCTTAACAAGAAGAGGCTTAGCAATTCACAAAACCCTCACCATCACAAGACGCCTAGAGAAACTGCAAACCACCATAAAAATGATCGACGAAGCCTTACAAGCACTTCCAGTCTTTTCAGAACAAGACAAAGAGACGACAAGGCGAACACGGCGAAACGAAAACTATTAAACAAGGCGCAAAGGGTTCTACCTAAGAGAAAGCCATGGCGCAACTTTCCCCCGAAACAGTTTGGAACATAAATGAAAAAGAACTTTTAAGCTTACTATCCACGGGCACGCTGGTTCCAAAACCGAAAAAAGCCAACTTCTACGCCCCAAGCTTCATGTACCATAAAACAAGCCACTACTATTCATCACCCACTCGCTTTCCAACGATATCCGTGACAGGCAAAGGCTGCGCGCTCAACTGCAAACACTGCGAAGGCAAAGTCCTCGAAACCATGCACCCCGCCAAAACGCCTGAAAAACTCTTTGAACTCGGCGCAAAGTTAAAGCAGAACGGCGCTTTAGGCTGCTTAGTTAGCGGCGGATGCCTGCCAAACGGCTCCGTACCTCTCAAACAGTTCATCCCAGTTCTTGAAAAAATCAAACACGAATTAGGCTTAACCGTCATCGTGCACACAGGTGTAGTCGGCACTGCCACAGCCGAAGCACTCAAGAACGCTGGAGTGGACACCGCATTATTAGACATCATCGGCTCCAACGAAACAATAAAGGAGATTTACAACCTGAACGTGACGGTTAATGACTACGCGAACTCGCTAAAGGCACTGCACGAAGCGCGTTTAAACTTTGTACCTCACGTCATCGTTGGCCTCCATAATGGAAAGCTGCGAGGCGAATTGAGCGCCTTAAAAATGATAGCGCGCTACAAACCTTCAGCCTTAGTTGTTATCGCCTTCATGCCCATACGCGGAACAGCCATGGCTGAGGTTAAACCGCCACAGCCCACAGACATAGCCAAAGTCGCAGCGACAGCACGGCTAATGTTTCCTGAAACGCCTCTAGCGCTCGGGTGCATGCGACCGAAAGGCAAACACCGCGCCGAAACAGATATCTTGGCTCTGAAAGCAGGAGTCAACGCCATCGCGTTCCCCAGCGAAGAAGCCATCAAATACGCGGAAAATGAAAGATACGAGTTGTCCTTTTCTCCGTACTGCTGCTCCCAAATCTACATGAATAAAAGCGCTGAATAGTTCTTTCGAAGCATTTCGAAGCGACTCTAAAGAGGAGAACTTTCACAAACTGCTGAAACTGCACTATGGAATTTTTGAATGTGACGCTTGCCTAAGCATCTTGCCGCTCAAAACCACAGCCCACACCGAACCGGCAAAAGCAGAAACAGCTTCAGGAACAGCCACACCAGAAACATAATGAATTGAAAAATACAGCACCCACGGTGCAGCCGCGGCAACAGCCACCAGCAGCGTGAACACAGCCATCCGCACTTGACGCGTAAGCCAAAAAGTCCCAGCAATAATCAGCATGGATATTGGCAGAAGCACAAAAAACATCACAGAAACAAAATAATGCGCGGGACGAACGTTTTCGGGGAAAACGCCAATCGCAAAAAGCGCCAAACTGGTCAAAACTAAAACGAAAGCGCCTATTCTGCCTACAGTTCGCTCTTTCAGAAACACGGACAAGCCTGTTGCAAAGATAAAGCACAAAGCACCGCCAATGAGCAATCCTGAATTAAAGAGCACAGCCGTAACGCCTGCCACCACGCCTAAGTCGCTTAAAGCGTTGTCCACCCAGCTGAATTGGGAGTAAGAAGCTATCGCGGAAAAAATAAGCGCAAACGCGAAAACAGGCGCTAGAAAGCCGCAGATTCCCGATATTCTAAGCCTTAAAGCATTCTTGAATTTGGGCATTTGATTTGCTCCTTCAAAGAGCTCATGCTTGTCTTAAGCTTAAGAGTTTGCGTTCTCAGGCACGAATCGCCTAAGCCTCTGCAGCGAGCGCGTTTTCTCTTTATCGCCCACTTCCGCTTGTTTGACAGCGTTCCCTAAAATCTCGATTATTTCATCATATGACTCTCTGTTAACTGGAAATGGAACTCCGTCTTTACCACCTACGCAAAAACTGTATTTTACAGGGTCTTCCCAGCTTGGTTTTTCGCCGTAAATCAGCTCTGCCACGAGAGCTAAACCGCGCACAGTAGCGGGTCCAACGCCTTTCACGCTTAGGAGTTCTTCGTAGTTTTTGGGTTGAAACTCGTAGGCTCGCTTCATCGTTTCCCAGTTTATGTTTCTAGGCATGTTGAGTGTCGCAATGGATTGGTGCCACGGATTAGTGTCGGTTTTTGGGAGCCATTCTTGAAGTGATTTCTGGTATAGTGGTCTTGCGGCTTCGAATAGGCGCGTGAGTTTGCTGGGTGGTTCTTTGGCTATGTCCACTGAAGCCCTGCGTGCGCCTTCGCTGGTTTTGGCGGTCATGTTTAAAGCGCGTAAGCGTTTTGCGTCGCCGACTATGGCATTGTGAGGTTCAACGACAAAGTTCGTTGCGGTGTCGGATAGCCAGTGATAGCGGCGTGCAGTGCGGTCTTCGGAGCTCATGCCTTGCTGGATTACAGCCCATTTCTTGTTTTCTGCTATTAGAAACGCGTGATGGTAAAGTTGGTAGCCTGCTTGGATGGCTGTGTTGTCGACTTTGGCTGTCATTCGGCTGGTGTAAGTGAAGGTTCGAATGCTGTTTTCGGAGAAGCCGAATTTCTCGCTGATACCAATGATTTCCGTGGGCGTCTTTCTCGAGGTTTTGCCTTTTCCACCGCAGACAGCGATGCCATGCTCTTCAGGGGAGAGTGCTTGTTTGAGGATGCCTGTGACGACTGTGGTGACGCCTGAACTGTGCCAGTCATAGCCCAAAACGCAGCCGAATGCTTGAAACCAATAAGGGTCTGAAATGCGCGTTAGGAAAGTGTCTGTACCATGTTCGTTGATTATGATGGCGGTTATTTCTTTGGCGAGTTTGCGCATGCGGTTGGTTAGCCATGCGGGTGCTTTGCCGCCGTGTAAGGGCAGATTGGCGATGCCGGTTCTGTACATTGTCTTTCAGTGTTGATGTTGGTTGTTTGTGTTATTTTATTGTTTTGCTTCTGTTGTGCTGTGCGGTGACTATAGCTCCCTTATTTATAGGTTGAACTTTTGGATAGGCTCCTATCGTTTTCTTAGCCCCCTTCCCCTCTGTCTTTTTGTGCTGACTCTTCTTTTTGGCTGAAAAGATGGACAATGCGGGTAGACCCTCTATAGGTTTCTGCATTCTATTTCTATTAGGCTCCAAATATGCCGCGTATAGCTATTCTAGCTTGTGTGAGGTGTCTATCCCCTCCCTTATATATACATTGAAGTTCTGGTTCACTTGTAGTACAGGCTGGAAACTTTTATGGTTCCACATGCTTGTTCACGTACTCTTTAGACTAAGCAGCACTATTTGAACCTCAAAGAAATTCACAAATTCATAGAAGAATTCATAAACTTACGCCCCGAACTAACAAGGAGTCTCTTTACGTGTTAGCTTGGATTAAATTTCTTATGTTGGGGTTTGGGATTAAAGTTTAGTCCAACCAACCAAACTTGGTTAATTCAAAAACGCAAACATTCCAAGGAAACTTGGTCGTTTAAATAAATAACCTTGAGAAAACCCACATCTAGACAAATTTATATCCTCGGACAAAACTAAGTTATATTAATTAAAAATAATCTCGGTGAGAAAATTGGCAAAAGTCGTATTAAAAAATCTCGCCAAACGCTTTGGCGCCGTCACGGCAGTCGACAACTTGAATTTGGAGATAAAGGACAAGGAATTCTTAACGCTGTTGGGGCCATCTGGCTGTGGAAAAACCACGACGCTCAGGCTTATAGCAGGGTTGGAAAATGCCGATGAAGGGAAAATCTACATCGGGGACGAGCTAGTAAACGATATGTCACCAAAGGACAGAGACATCGCAATGGTTTTCCAAAGTTACGCGCTCTACCCCCATATGAGTGTTTATGATAATATAGCATTTGGCCTCAAAATGCGTAAACTTCCTGAAGCGGATATTAAGAAACGAGTGCAGGAAGTTGTAGAAATTCTTAAGATTGGCGAACTTCTGAAAAGAAAACCAAAGCAACTCAGCGGTGGACAGCAGCAAAGAGTAGCATTGGGGAGGGCAATAGCGCGGCATCCTACAGTTTTCTTGCTAGACGAACCGCTCTCAAACCTAGATGCAAAACTTAGGGTTCACATGAGGGTCGAATTGAAAAAACTGCAGCAAGAGCTCGCGATTACAACTATTTACGTTACACACGATCAGGTAGAAGCCATGACGATGTCCAAGAGAGTCGCGGTAATGAATGAAGGCAAGCTACAGCAATTAGACTCGCCGCAGAAGATATACGACAAACCGGCGAACATGTTCGTTGGAGGATTTATCGGGAGTCCAGCGATGAATTTCATAGACTTTAGCCTGAAGAAAAAAGATGGCGGTATTATATGCGATGCCGGATGCTTTGAACTCAACATACCTACAGATCTTAAGCAATTAATAATGGACAAAGCTACGAGTTCGGAACTGAAGTTGGGCATTAGACCCGAAGACATTTCGGTACTTGAGACACAGGACCGAAAGAGCATAAAAACTGAAGTTTACGCTGTGCAACCGATGGGCTCACATAAATTGGTCACTCTCAAAATTGGGGAAAATTTAATCTTGGCAACTGCTCCGAGCCAATTTAAGTTGGATGAAGGCGAAAATGCTGGGATAACGTTCAACATGGACAATATGCATGTTTTTGATAAGAAGACAGGAACGGCCATTATCTAACTTCATTTTTAATATGCCTCAAGATTGCCGTCAAACGGTGAGCAGATGGACTAGGGGAGATAATCAGAGAATCGTGAGGCATCTACGAGCGAAACTTCCTCGTTTTGTGCGGCTTTTTTGCTTGGGTCGGGTAGGAGTACACAGCAACGCCTATGTTGGGCAATACTTAAATAAGGATAACAATAACTTAAGCTGCATAAAGGAGAAGGGAAAAAAATGAAGGCATTAAAAGATGTAAAGGGCATAGCAAGAACTAGTCTTATAATATTAGTTGTAGCCATAATAGCTATAGCAGGCATCGGCATCGGTACATATATTGTCATGAACCCAACAGCAACACCAACACCAGCAGCGTTCGTATGTCCAACAGATGGGGAGACATTTGCTACTAAAGCCGAACTGAATCAGCACCTATGGACAGACACGACACCCGCACACCCTAAGATACCCTTGACCATATGGGGTTGGAGCGGAAATGAACAAATTCTTAACAGGACTGCTATTGAGACAGGATTCACAACGACGTACCCTAATATAGAATTGAACCCCGTTGCTCAAGCAGGCACCGGAGCTGAATACGACTTACTAACACAAGCCGCCTCTTCCGGATCAGGCGCAGCGGATCTCGTCGGTATCGAAGTTGACTGGGGAGCACGCTTCATACCCATGGACATTCTGCTACCCTTAAATCAATACGGAGCAATGGACTACGCTAACAAGTTCCCAGCATGGTTCTGGAACAGCTATGTAGACAATAACACAATCTACGGAATACCATGGGATGCGAGCGGAGCAGGTGCCTTATTCTACAGAAGTGACGTCTTCGACAAATACGGCCTTACGGTTCCAACGACAATGGCTGAATGGAAGGCAGTGGGACAAGAGCTTAAAACAAAGAATTCAAGCTGGTACCTGACCTTCATGCCGCCGGACTCTTCACAGATCCAATTTGAGATGCTGATAGACTCGCAGGGTGGGCCCGGAATCTTCCGCAAGAACACTGATGGAACATGGGTGAGCAACCTAGACTCAGCAGAGGCGCTTAGGGCGTTGAATTTCATGGAAGACCTGGTTGACACCGGACTCGCTAAAGCTGCGCCCATGTGGAACGATGAGATGTACGCAGAAATGGGGGACGACGTTTACGCTAGCGTCTTGTGCGCGCAGTGGTACACTGCCAGCCTCAGTGCTTGGTTAGACAGGAATACGACTCATTGGAAAGTTGCCGCGTTCCCCCAGTGGACAGCGGGTACGCCAACTTCGGCTAACCGTGGAGGGACGAGCTATTGCATCACCACTCAATCGGCAAATCCAGATGCAGCATGGGAATTGCTTAAATGGCTCTTTTTGAGCAAAAACAACGCAAGGACACTTTACCAGAACTGCAAGTACTACCCAGCCTACACGGAATTACAAACTGATCCGGTCGTAGCAATTGACGATCCATACTTCGGCGGCCAGAACGTGAACGCATTTATCGCGGCAAACAGTATGCCATACGTTAATTTCCACGCTTCCCCATACAGCAACCTATTCAACACCTACTGTAACGCTATGTTGCAAGAAGTACTGCTTGGCACCAAATCACCCGAACAAGGACTAACAGATGCGAAAGCGAACATAGATAGAGACATAGCTGCTGGCCTGTAAAACAGCTTAAAAAATGCATACCGGCTTGTAAAAGTCGGCACGCGCAATATTGGGGGAAAATAGATGCCAAAGAACGAGACGAAAAATCTCCTTTTTTTTCTTTTACCTTACTTGATTCTTTTTCTATTACTCTTTGCCTTCGCACTTTCTTATTCTCTAATCCTATCCTTCACAAATATGTCACCTGGGCGTCCCTTGGAGTTTACGGGAGCGACAAATTACGCAAGACTTTTTGGAGACCCCCTCGTCTGGAATGGATTTAAAGTCGTATCCACAGTTTTGTTTATTCAAGTGCCGATAATGACTGGGCTTGCCCTTATCCTTGCCATACTTCTCAGTTCACCCCTTATAAGGGGCAAAACAATTTTTCGCACTATTTTTATTATACCGGTTATGACTTCTCTAGTTGCGGCCACGCTTATGTGGTATCCCATGTTCGGGGAAAACTATGGGGTTATCAATCTGGTTTTGACAGGCATCGGTCTGCCAGGATTCAAATGGCTTTTGGATCCCACTCTCGCACTTGTTTCAATTTTTACTGTAATTACGTGGAGGTGGACGGGTTACAATATGATAATGTTTTTAGCGGGTTTGCAGGCCATTCCTAGAGAATTATACGATGCCGCAGCACTGGATGCCGGAAGACTTCAAACAGTTCGACACATAACCCTTCCTCTGCTTAAACCAATAATAATTTTTTCCGTGGTATTTTCCATCATAGGGAGCTTACAGTTATTCGCCGAACCATACGTTCTTACAGGCCAGGGCACAAGTGCAGGCTTTGCAACTTACACGGTTGCGATAAGATTATATAACATCGGGTTTATTCAAGGCCAGTTTGGTTATGCCTCGGCAATCGGATGGTTTATGGCACTTGTTGCCGTTTGTGGAACATTTTTCTTCCTGAAAAGACTGGGCTTCTTTGCAAGAGGTGAGTAGGATTGGGTCTTAAGAAAACTTTAACCAAAAAAATGAAACACGTGGATCTTCACAAAAACATCGGCCTCCTCCTATGCTATCTCTTCTTGATAGGATTTGTCATCTATACCCTCACGCCCGTGATATGGTTAGGTTCCCTCTCTATTAAGCCAATTAGTGAATTCTTTCAAACGTCGAAATCCTTCATCCCCCTAAATCCAACGCTCGAGCACTACTATAACCTATTCTTCAAGAGTGACTTCCTCAGATGGATGTTAAATAGTTTGATAGTGGCTGGTGGTTCCGCCGCACTCACCATTGTAGTTGCCTCAATGGCGGGATACGCGTTCGCCTTCTACAAATTTAGGGGCAAGGAGACTTTATTTATGATAGCACTCTCTTCCGTCATGGTGCCTGCCTACGTCCTCATAATCCCCTGGTTCTTGATGTTCAGAACTCTTGGCTTAATCAACACCTATTTAGCGCTGATACTTCCGTGGGGTGCATCGATGTTTTCACTCTTCTTCATGAGAGTTTATATCAGAAGCTCAGTACACCCCGAAATTCTCGAGGCAGCGAGAGTGGACGGCGCCTCCGAGCGATCAGTCTTCTTCAGAATAGTCATGCCCATAATAGTTCCCGGAATCGCGACTCTAGCCATAGTAGTGTTTACAATGGCGTTCAATGATTATTTCTGGCCAATGATAGCCATGCGCAGTCCAGATATGTACACGCTTCCCGTGGGAATGGCGCAATGGCCAATCTCTGCAGGAGGTGGGTCAATGGGGCCCACCGGCGCCGCAGCAATTCGATGGGGATTAGCCGTAACAGGACCCTTGGTCTCGATAATCCCAATGTTGATACTATTCATTTTATTCCGAGATAAATTCACCAAAGGCCTAACCCTCGGCGCCCCCAAAGGGTAAAAGCATATTGAAAACCAGCAGCACAAGTTACGTCGCAAACGAATTCAGGAAAGAGCATGCGCGCTGTCCAAGGGAATTTTCAGTTGTCTGGGCAGAGAGAAAATGTTTCTGCAGATTGCCTCAATTATTTCAGCATCGCGCGCGCTATGGCATTTTGCAATTGCCAATAAAAAAAGAGTTATTACTCGCTTATTAAACATAAAATGAGGAGGAACAGGTTTGGAGCTGCGTTGGGACCCAATTTTACGCGAGTGGATTATTGTTTCTGGGGTGAGGAAGAAGAGACCAGTTTTAGAGCCAGGTCGCTGTCCGTTCTGTCCGGGATCAGAGGAAGTGCCCTCCACGGATTGGAAGGTTCTCACACTGCCCAACAGATTTCCTTCTCTTCATCCCAACCCACCACCACCCGACATAGAGTGTGATGATTTTTATCGTTGTAGAAGGGCGAAGGGGTTTTGTGAGGTTGTGCTTTACACTCCTAAACACAATGCAAGCCTTGCGAATCTGGATGTAGCCCACATTAAGGTTCTGGTGGATTTATTGGCTGAGAGATATCGGGAATTGGGCAGCAAAAGGTTTGTGAAGTATGTTTTGATTTTTGAGAATAAGGGTCGTGAAATCGGGGTTACCCTCGATCACCCGCATGGACAAATCTACGCCTTTCCCTTCATTCCTCCGCTGATAAAGCGGGAATTAGCGTCGAGCAGATTATACATGAGGAAGGCTAACCAATGTTTATTCTGCAAAGTCATTGAAAAAGAAAAGTCGAACGGTTCGAGAATTGTTTGCGAAAACGATGATTTCATTTGCTTCATCCCCTTTTTCGCAAGATGGCCCTATGGTGTTCACTTATATCCGAAAAGACACGTGCAAAGTCTACTGGATTTGCAAGACGGTGAGCGGTTGACACTAGCCAGCATTCTAAAGGATATCCTCAACAAGTTTGACAATCTCTTCGGCTTTAGCTTCCCCTACATGATGGTCTTCCATCAAAAGCCAACGGACGGGAAGGACTATTCCTATTATCATTTTCATATAGAATTCTATACGCCTTACAGGGAGAGGGACAAGCTGAAATTCTATGCCAGCGTTGAAAACGGCGCCAGAACAATAACGTATGATTATCGACCTGAGGATAAAGCCAAGGAACTCAAAGAGTCCCCTGGATATAACAACTTCGGTAGTGTTTAAAGGATTGTCTTAAAACTCCTTTAACGAAGCTCCATCTTCAATTCTTTCAAAATCTGATTAGCTGCCATCCTGACCGATTCTGCACTATTATACTTTGGCTTCCATCCCAAGTTTTTCAGTTTGGAAATATCCAACAGCATGGTTTTGACATCGCCTATCCAGCCTCGCCCACCCTCAACTCCGCCAGTGTAGTGAAACTTCACGTCCCTAAAGCCCATCTCCTCTACGATAACTTCAGCGATTTCCGTAACCGTAATCTGATCTTCGGAACCTATATTGTAAATTTCAACCCTTTCGGAAGCGTGTTCCAAACCGAAGAGAAAGGCGTCGACGCAATCGCCCACCAATAAATATGATTTCATCTGAGTGCCATCGCCTAGAATTTCAAGCTCCTTAGGGTTTCTCAAGAGTTTTTGGATAAAGTCCCAAACGACTCCATGTCTGCTCCTAGAGCCCACAATGTTGGCGAAACGATAAACAACGCCTCGCATGCCAAACATGTGGCAATACCCTGAAACCAAGGCTTCGCATGCCAGCTTTGATGCGCCATACAAGGAAATCGGTTCCAGCGGTCCATATTCCTCGGGTGTTGGCAGGATTTTCGCATCTCCATAAACCGTGGATGTGGATGCAAAAACCATGATCTTCGAAGTTTTGCTTTTCCGCATCTCTTCAAGAACATTGTATGTGGCAATAATGTTCTGTTCAAAGTCAACCCTTGTGTCTACTTCTCCAACCCGCACCTCAGGATTAGCAGCCAGATGGAAGATTAATTCACATCCTTCTATTGCCTCACCGATGTCCCGTTGATTTAGGCAGTCTCCTTTAACAAAACTGAAGCGAGAATTATTGATCCATTGGGCCATGTTATCCATGAAACCTGCCCTTAGATTATCTAGAACCGTGACCACCGCGCCTTTACTCATCAGAGCACCAACAAGGTGGCTTCCAATAAACCCTGCTCCACCAGTTACTAGAACTTTAACACCCGTATAATTCACGTAGTTCACCCCTCTTACTAAATGATGCTCCACACGTGGTTCAGGGGCAACAAACTCAAGTATAAACCAATTATATTTATATATTTACCTAGTGTAAATGCGTAAGACCAACTGGCTGGTGCCATGAATTTTGAATGAAAAACTCTCAGACCTCTTAAAGAAACCTGAAAGATTTTTCGGCAGGGGATCTTGGACAATTGCATCCGCACCTGGAAGAGCAGATTTTCTGAACACTCATCAAGACTATAAAGGCTTACCTGTGGTGCCTGTTGGGATAAACCTGCGCACATTCATGTTTGCCAGATTCAGAGATGACGATGTTTTAACAGTAAAATCCACAAACTTGGAAGAATTGGGAGAGCCTTCCACTGACACGTTTAGGGTTGCTGTCAATGAAATGCGGGAGAGGGGCTTTTTTGGCAATTACTTTCGCGGCGTGATAAATGTCTTGGTCAAAAGCGGAGATGAACACAAATTGCGTGGGATGGATGTAATCGTGAAAAGCCAGATTCCCATAGGCTCAGGGCTCTCGAGTAGCGCTGCCTTAGAGATAAGCTTTCTGAAACTCCTGAATCATGCATGTGACCTCGGATACACAAATAGGGATGTAGCGGAACTCGCTTACCTAGCGGAGACAACAGAAGTTGGAGTGTCTTGTGGCAGGCTGGATCAATATGGGTCTACTTATGGGGGGGTCATCAAACTTGAATGTAAACCACCATTTCACATTGAGCAACTGCCCTTCGCCGATCTAATTTTTGCCATAATAGACTCCGGCATCAGACACGCCACTGCTGAGATCCATCCTGTTCGGCAAAGAGAGATAAACAAAGGCTTAGAGGCCCTCATGGAAAGTCGCGAAGTCCCGGCGCAACTGAAGCTCAGATTAGGACGCCGATATGATGAGGCTAATTGGGAAGAAATCAACGAGGGAGATATCACTCCATACTTGCCGCTTCTTGACGAAAAGGCGGCAAAGAGGATACTCTACACCTTGAAAGCACAAAGATCAACAGAGTTTGGACTTAGAATCCTTCGAAAAGAGTCCATCAACCACAGTGGGCTCATCGCGCATCTAGATGCGCATCAAGCAGAAAAGGTGATGCACAAGCCATTTTCAGAACGCCCATACTGGATTCTTGGCGAAGTTATGAATCAACAGCATGAACTGCTTCGGGATTTCTATGATTTGAGCCTGCCTGAATTGGAGAAAATACGGGAAGCCGCCATGGAAGCGGGTGCTTATGGAGTGAAAATATCTGGAGCTGGTCTCGGAGGAAGCCTAATAACCTTAGTCAAGGATTCTGAGACGGGCTGGAAAGTTATACAGGCTGGTTTATCCGCTGGCGCGAAACAAGGATGGGTCTCCAGAGTCGCCTCCGGAGCGAGGATAGAGAAACCTTTGAGAAAGAAGTGACCACATGTTCTTTTTCGCCAAGGTCAAATAAAAACATAAATCTTGATCATGCGTATATTGTCTGCTGTCAATTGGTTGCATATTAAAAAATAAAGAAGACGAATAGGCGGGTGATTCGCGATGAGCTATCAGGTCTGTGACCTTAAGACTACGGAACGATTGAAGGTTCTCTTCAGAGACAAGAATGTGTGGCTTGCTGAGCTTTATGTTCCCGAATTTACGCATCGCAACGAAATATCACTGCTTGAAAAACACGATGCTCCCGAGCTATTCTATTTGATTGATGGCAATGTGACCCTTGTCCTAGGAAGTGAGGACGAAACGGTAGATGTCCCTCTGAATAAAAACCAAGCAATAATTGTTGAAACGTGGCATAATGCCTATAGACCAACTGGCGGTTTAGGCCTAATCCTAGTGATTGAACGAGATGGCGTGAAGACCAAATTCAAAAGCGTGAAGGAATTCTCTAAATGTAAAAGAGAGGGACATATGTAAAACTTGGTGCCGAGGTTGAAGTTTCTCACCCTGGAGTAGGAACAATGCTCTCAGTCATCGTCTGGCTGGTTACGCTGGCGTTACCCGAGGTTAAACCGCTGGCGCCGGCTGTCACCGTAATTGTTCCCGCCGTCCTAGTTGTTCTCACTAAAACACTGGCAATACCTGCTTCCGCGACAACCGGATTAGTTCCGACGATTGTCCCCAGACCAGAAACGCTGAAGGTTACTAATTCACTATTATTGGTGGAAACAACGTTACCGTTCGCATCATTTACATATGCATACACCATTACGATGTCGGAACCGTCCGCCACAGGATTCACACTGTAGCTATCGACATAAACGTTGAGTTTATTGGCGGTTCCCGGTGTAGTTACGGTATAAGTAGCCTTCACCACCCCACCGATTAATCCCTCCGCTTTTAACGTGCCGGAGGCGAAGGTGATACCGCTAAAGGTAAACGGCGGGTGTAGTAAAAAGTCACTGTTTTGTCCGGTATCGGGGGACTGGGTAGCGATTACGTTATCGTTTAAGGACAATCTAACCTGCTCACAGTTACTAAAAACCTTCACACTGGTTGATGAGCTTGAAGTCCACCAACTGGCGATGTAAACCATCGGACCGGAATTTATACCCGGTATATTGAGGTTAGGATCCCGCTGGCTCTGATAAAAATAATAGGAGAATTTAGGTAAGCGGAACAAATCAAAAACTCCGGATTTTTCAATATCTGGGTGATATCCACGGTTATAATCAATACCAACCCAAACTGCATCCCCTGTCTCCCACGACAAAGCACGGTTTGCATTGAGCGATTCCTGGAAATTACTCATCTGGATAAGCATCTTGGCTTCGCCATCACCGCGGCCGACCCTGGAAGTGCTGTTGTTCTCACCGTAATCCCAGTCGCCATATTCATCAATGATGCATGGTCGTGATCTACTGTAAATCCTAGCGCCTGCTTGCGAGGAACAAAGATATACATCATAGATGGTATCAAAAATCCAGCCCCCGATTTTACTGTCGGGTAATTCGGTGTGTCCGATGCTCACGGCATTGGTAGCATAAGTTGGACTAAAGCCAGATTCGTTCAATGATAATTCCCAGCAAATTACGCAAGGATGGTTCCGATCCCGTCGCATCATGTCCCTCATATCCTGATAAGACCGATCAATGAAAGTCGAGCCGCCGACGTTCTGCCATCCGGGAATGGCATCCAAGACCATTATACCAAGTTCATCACAGGCATCCAGGAAAGCCGGGTCGGGAGGGTAATGGCTGAGACGAATAAACTGGAATCCTGCTTCCTTAAGTTTTACAGCATCACGATATTGCAGGTTGTTGGAAGCGGCATAACCAATGTAAGGATATTCCTGATGCCGGTTGGCGCCCATGAATCTAAGCCGGTTGCCGTTAATCTGAAAACCGTTCTCCCTACTAAAAGCAACTGTCCTAATCCCGATTCTCGTTTTGTAACTATCAACATAGGTACTGCCATCCTGAACCGCGGTGTAAACAATATACAAATTGGGATAATCCGGACTCCAGAGCTTGGGGTTGGAAATCGTGGTTGATTGAGTAAAGGTATAATCCGAACCGGCGCTAATATCTTGGGCGCCGCTGGTAAGAGTGGCCACAACCTGATTATTGGAAGCATTAACGATGGTAGTTTTTATGGTACAGTTTTTCGCTACAGTGTCGTCATTTTTAACATTTGTTCTAATTTGAACCGTAGCAGAACTGGAACTGACCGATGAATAAGTCACCAAGATTCCTCCGTCGCCAACTTTGTTCGCATAAACCGCATCGGTTACATGTAGTTTATCCGTGATATACATATGGACATCCCGGTAAAGGCCGCCGAAATAACAAAAATCTAGAGTGGATTGCGGTTTTCCCGGGGGTACTTCAGCGTTGTCGCTATTATTAAGTTTCACGGCAATCACATTATTCGAACCACCAAGTGTGACGTAAGATGTAATATCCACTGTAAAAGGCAAGTATCCCCCGTAATGTGTAGTCAAAAAAGTTCCATTAATCCAAACCTGGGCCACGCCCATACCGGCTTCAAATTCAACAAATATTTTCCGCCCGCTGTAAGAGCTGTCTAAGGCAAAATGCCTACGATACCAGCAAATACCCTGATAATTTTTATTTCCGCTGCAGTTTAAGGATTCGACCCGGACCGTATGCGGCAGGCAAACATTTTCCCAGGAGGAATCATCGAAAGAAGTTGCCTCAGCGCCGCTTGAATCACCCCGGTAAAACTTCCAGTCGGTGTTAAAGTTCAGATTGACCCGATTGGTTGAATCCGGAACATATGGAACATAAGGCAAAACCTCAGCCTCCCTCTTAAACCAATAATAGAGCCCACCGGCGACTATGACTATTAATACAGCTATTATTATGCCTATCTTTAAACTAAAACGATTCAAATCCGAAAACCTCGAATTAAGAACAACTCGAACTGATTTAAAAGTTGCGTTTAAATTACTATGTTTTTGTCGTGTGAGAGAGTAGAGTAGAGAACACACAAGACAGAACATCTTGGGTTTGGGATTAAAATTTAATCCCCTCTCTCTTTATTTGTGACTCGTGGTTTAATGCCCCTTGCGAGGAAGAGGCAGTACTGGCTTGAAGTGCAGTGTGAAAAAATGCTTAAATAATTTCAGCCCTTCTCTTCATACGGACTGCAAAATGACCTCCTCCGTGACAAGTATTCGCTTTTTTAATACGTTAACACGCCAAAAAGAACCGTTTATTCCCATCGACGAGGGCAAGGCACGAATGTACACGTGTGGACCCACTGTGTACGATTTCGCGCACATCGGCAACTTTCGCGCTTTCCTGTTTGAGGATTTGCTTAAGCGTTGGCTGGAATATCGTGGCTTCAAAGTTACGCACGTGATGAACCTCACTGATGTGGATGACAAAACCATAAAAGGCAGCCAGAAAAAGCAAACTCCTCTTAGGCAATACACGGAATATTACACTAAAGCCTTTTTTGAAGATGTGGCCGTGTTAAGTATCGAGCCAGCCGATTACTATCCGAGAGCCACAGAACACATCCCCGACATGGTCACTCTGATAAAGAGGCTTATTGAAAAAGGCTACGCCTACAAGGGCGAAGACGATTCAATCTACTACGCCATAAGCAAGTTCAAGGACTATGGCAAACTCTCAAAAATCCAAGTCACCCAACTCAAGATGGGCGCCAGAGTCAAAGTAGACGAATACGCCAAAGAAGAAGCGCAAGATTTTGCTCTCTGGAAAGCTTGGACACAAGAAGATGGTGAAGTTTTTTGGGAAACGGAACTGGGCAAGGGGCGACCTGGCTGGCATATTGAGTGTTCCGCCATGTCGATGAAGTATCTGGGCGAGACTTTTGATGTTCACTGCGGTGGCGTTGACAACATGTTTCCTCATCATGAGAATGAAATTGCCCAGAGTGAGGCTGCAACGGGCAAGAAGTTTGTGAATTATTGGCTTCATAATGAGCATTTGCTGGTTGAGGGAAAACGTATGGCTAAGCGCTTCGGCAACTTTTACACTTTGCGTGATTTGCTTAAGATGGGCTATGATCCTGAAGCCATACGATATTTGTTGTTGTCGACGCATTATAGGCAGCAGTTTAACTTTACTTTTGAGGGTTTAGACGCGGCAAAAGGCGCTATTGAACGTTTAAGAAACTTTGTGCGCAGGCTGCAAGATGCAGAAGGGAAAAGTAGTGGAGAAAAAATCACCCAGTTAATGGACAAAGTGCAAACGAGTTTCGGCGAGGCTATGGATGATGACTTGAACATTAGCGTGGCGTTGGCGGCGCTGTTCGATTTCGTGAGGGATGTCAACAATTTGCTTGATGCGGATGCGCTTAGCGGAGACGAAGCGAAGCAGGTTTACGCGTTAATGGCTGGTTTTGATAGAGTTCTCGGCGTAATCGGCGAAGTTGAAGCTGAAGCCGCTTTGCCGAAGGAAGCCGAAGAGCTTATCAGGAAACGTGAGGAAGCTCGAAAAGCTAAGGACTGGAAAACCGCCGATAAAATAAGACAGCAGCTGAAAGCCATGGGCATAATAATTGAAGATACAGCGCAAGGTGTAAGGTGGAAAATTGAGAAGGCTTAGCTTGAAGCACTTTTTACCTTAAGGTTCCAGTTGTCGGTTGCGTATTTTTCTCTGCACAATTTTTCAGCGAGTTCAAGTTCGAAAGGTGTTAATTCGCCAGTGGCAAATTGGATGCCGAATGCGTTTTTGAAGCCTGCAATCAGCGCGTTGCTTGCTGTTTCTGGTGAGACTGCGTGTCCAAGCTCGGCTTTTACGGAGGTGATTTTGTTTTTTGCGACGTTTACGACTTGCATGCAGGTTTTTGCCCACGGTACGCGCAAAAGCGTGAACATTCTTTCCAAATCCACGTTCAAAAGAAGCGTACCGTGCTGGAGGACGATTCCGCTTTTGTGTGCTTGAGCACTGCCAGAGATTTTTTTTCCGTTGACGGTTAGGTTTGGGCAGTTTTTCTGGTCGCCTGTGTTGTAGTCTGCTGGTATGCCTAAAAGGCGTAGTGCGTCTGTTATGGCTTCGTAGATGCGTTGGTATGTGGCTGGGATGTCTTTGCCTATGTTGGCGGTTTGGGTGATGACGCTGTAGGTGACTTCGTCTTCTGCGCTGTGGAAAACTGTTCCTCCACCGCTTATGCGTCTTACGATGTCTATGCCCATTTTGCGGCAGTTGTCTACGTATAGTTCGTTTTGTGGGTTTTGGTTTTTGCCGATGCTGACTGCGCTGGGTTGCCAGCGGTAAAGTCTAAGCGTATTTGGAGCTTTGTTGGATATTCTTGCTGTTAGGATGGCTTCGTCGATTGCCATGTTCATGAAAGCGTTGTGTGTTGTGAGCGGGAGTAAACGCCATGTTTCCATGTCTTGTGAATGGTTTGCGGTTGGCTTAAATCTGTTGCGCCTTCTGCAGTTAGCATTACATCTTTTTGAAGTCGTGAGAACTAGCGCGTGGAAAAATCTATAGCCCCCTTATATAAAGGAACTATATATAGCTCTGAAGGAAGTGTTGCGGATAGACCCTCTATAGGTTTCTGCATTGATTGGCTAATAGGCTCCAAATATGAAGGGCTTGAACTTTTGTGCTCGGAACAGTCTATAGCTCCCCTTTTAAATAGTTTAAATAGGTTGGGCTTCCTTCGGTTGGTTGGATTAAATTTTAATCCCCAAACCAAAATTACTAATTTCCTTTCACTCATTCTTGTTTTCTCATATTCTTTCACACTCGCTCCACTCTCATAACACCACATAGCACGTGTATTACAAAATAACAAAACATAAAACCGCTTTGAACCAATGGTCTTATGCAAGTGTTTAAAATGAAACCAATATCCGAAAAAAACCGAAGGATAAGTCTGCTACTGAAAGGGATTGCCTGATGCCTAAATCCTACAAGCGCGTGGGATATGTTTCAATATCGTTTGGTCTGCTGTTCCTTTCTTTCGCCGTGGTCTTTGGTTTTTATTCAGTAAATGTTTTAGAAATCCCACTTGCCCTTTACGCAATGCTTGGATTCCCTATTTTTGCCTGTGGGCTGGGGCTTTTTCTCTGGGGATTCAAGCATATCTGGGCAGATTATCTAGAGTATTGCAATTCGCAACTGAAGGCACGCGAAGAAATTCAAGAAATTGTTTCGGGAAAAATAGTAGAAATCAAGAAACTCACTGGTGAAGTAGAAAACAGTGGCACTTACTTGATATATTCTAGCAAGAACAGTGTTTTGTCAAAAATAGCAGACCTCAGAAAAGAAGTAAATGCTTACACCGTTAAAAAAATGTTAAAAGCCGATTTTGCCAATAATACTGAAAAAATCCTTGACGATTGCACTGAGCTTATCTCAGACTACAACCAAAAATTCATTCAGCAAAGAAAAAAGGACTATTGTTATCTTTGGGAGAAGGACAAAATTTTACTAGACGACGAGCAACAAACAGCCATTGTCACTGATGATAAGTACAATCTCGTTGTTGCGGCTGCAGGTTCAGGCAAAACAGAAGTGCTCATAACCAGAATCGCCTACTTGATTCAAAGAAGCCCAGATGGAGTCGACCCTAAACGGATTTTGGCAATAGCTTACCAGAGAAAAGCCAGAGAGCAGATTGAACAGCGACTGCAGAATGGGTATGGAATTGAAGATGTATTCGTCAGAACTTTTCACAAGTTGGGCAAAGATATTCTTGAGCGTTCAGGTAAAACAATATATAGAACAGATATTGTTGATGAAAACAGAAAGTATGAATTTGTAAAGAGCTTTTTCGAGGAAGAAGTACGTACTAATCCAGCTTTCTATCAATTGTTTATTCGTTATATAGTAACAGTTTGCGGTAAAGATTCTGAGGCAACAGAAAACGACAAGGAAGCGGTTGTCGCTCATGCCAAAGAACGCAGCTACATTTCGATTAACGGTATAAAAGTGAATAGCAGAGCTGAAAAGGAGATTATGGATTGGCTCCTTACCCATAAAATCAATGGGGAACCAATCGACGTTAGATACGAACCTGATGTTGGCTGCCTTTTTAGACCAGATTTCCATCTACCGCAATTTGATGTTTTCATTGAGCATTGGGGTCTCAAGAAGGATGGTGAAGTGCCAGAATGGTTCAACCAATCAACCTCAGAGTACAAGGATGCGATGGAAAAGAAAAAGAATTGGTTTGCTGAACATGGCAAACACCTTGTTGAAACTTTTGCCTACGAGTACACTTCTGATAAACCTCAAGATTTTGGCGAATTGCTGAAAAACCGCATCCAGAAGACACTTGAGAAAAGGTTTCCAGAGAGACACTTCGAGTTTTCTCGCTTGAACTATGAGGAAATCTTGGAACTGGTTTGGGATTCTCAGAAAACACCAATAGATGACATACAGAACTTCATTACAATAGCGAAAACCTACGGCTTCAATCCAGAGCAAATTGCCGAGAAACTTGAGAAAGGAAGATGGAGCACCAAACAATTAGCTTTCGGTAGGCTTGCTTTACATGTTTTTCAGGCATATCAGGCGCAATTGGAAAGATTGGGAAAGACAGATTTTGAGGATATGATAAACGAGGCAACAGCAGCGTTGGAGAACGACAAGAGCTTATACGCAAACTTGTATGACCAAATCCTGATAGACGAGTACCAAGATATAAGTGCTCAAAGGTTCAAACTTCTGAAGAAACTACTTGACCGAAACCCAAATTGCAGGCTTTTCTGTGTAGGTGACGATTGGCAAAGCATAATGGGATTTTCAGGTTCAAACCTCAATTTCTTTGTAAACTTCGGCGAATACTTTATGAATCCGGCCATTAGTAGGATTTGCACCAACTATAGAAGCATTAAAACACTTGTTGATGCAGGGGCTGAATTGATAAAGAACAACGGAGCCAATCAGTTGCAAAAGCCTGCATTATCAAAGAATAAGGAAACAAGACCAATCTTCGTTTATAACTCCTCACAGATAGATGATGAACTCTATCGCGAGCAAACTGTCCAAGATTGCCTGAGCCGAATTAGTGAATACTTGGAAAAAGGCTTCGCTGCGCACGACATCCTTGTTCTCACACGGTACATGCGGACCAAGATTAAAGGCAGAACTGAGTTCTTTAAAATTGTTCGAGCATTCTTGAATTCGGCGAAACAGAGAGGCGTTAGAGTAGTCGAAGACCGTGGTGAAGGGAATGGCATCAGACTACTTACGGTGCATAAATGCAAAGGCTTGGAGGCTAAGGTTGTTTTTGTCTTAAACGTTGTTAAAGGTGAGTTCGGCTTCCCAAGTGAAATCGAAGACCCTGCGATTCTTGAAGTTGCTCGAGGAGACAATGGGATACACGACCAAAAGGAAGAGGAGAGGCGGTTGTTTTACGTAGCTGTTACAAGAGCGAAAGAGGACTTGTACATATACACGAAACAAAAGGAAAATTCCGAATTTCTCACTGAAATAGCTTCTTACACAACGCTTGTTCATTTTTAGCTCAGAAGCCCTAATCCAGCAAGTATATCCTTTTACCCTAGTAATATACGCGTTTTTTGCTGTTGATTCTAGTCCTGTATACCCTTCACTTGAAAAGAGTATGCACGTTCCCCCTTCCTTGGGGATATAGGTGATTGGCATCGCCAAGCTGGGGTTGGGGCACGTAATCCCACAAACGAGTACGTGGAAAAACTAAATTTTAATCTTCCCCTTAGCCTCTTCTTTTTTTGCTCATCCCTTGGTAATTCTAGAGAAAAAACTTAGCAATCAAGAGTTGTTTGCATTGAACTGGGAAATAGCTGCAGCATTCAAAGTTGTGCTGTTTTGGTTCGTTTTGTTTATATATGTGTGTTGGTGTTTATGCTGTGCAAAAGAGGAAACATAATACATGGGTTCCAAGTCTCCGAGGGGCGAATTCGCCGCCCGACAACTCAAAAAGAAACGGAAAAACTTCCGTTGGTCAGACCGTTACTATAACCGCCGCATGCTCAGGCTCGACCAGAAAGTAGACCCCATGGAAGGCGCACCAATGAGCAGAGGCATAGTACTAGAAAAAGTAGGCGTAGAATCAAAACAACCCAACAGCGCCATACGCAAATGCGTACGCACACAACTAATCAAAAACGGACGCGTAATAACGGCTTTCCTGCCAGGCGACGGCGCACTAAACCTAGTCGACGAGCATGACGAAGTAATCGTCGAAGGCATAGGCGGAACACGCGGCGGAGCCATGGGCGACATCCCCGGCGTCCGCTGGAAAGTCATCACCGTCAACGGCGTATCCCTAAACGAGCTTGTTTATGGAAGAAAACAGAAACCCGCACGGTGACCCGAACCATGAGCACAACGCAAACCGCACCATACGAAATCAAACTTTTCCAGAAATGGAGCTTCAAAGACGCCCAAGTCAAAGACATAGGCTTGCAACGATACCTAAACCTGACACCCATGACCGCGCCACACAGCATGGGCAGACACGAACACCAACGCTTCCGCAAAGCAAACGTCAACATAGTAGAACGCATAATAAACGGCCTCATGCGCCCAGGCAAAAACTCAGGCAAAAAAGCCAAAACCACAAACATCGTGAAACAAGCCTTCGAGATAATTAATCTGCGCACTGGAAAAAACCCGATAGAAGTTCTCGTCAAAGCCGTAGAAAACAGCTCACCATGCGAAGACACAACACGCATCAGCTACGGAGGCGTAGTCTACCACCTATCCGTAGACGTAGCACCACAAAGACGCATAGACCTCGCGGTTAGGCACATCACGGAAGGCGCAAGACAAGCCTCAATCAACAACCCACGCTCAATCCAAGAAACCCTCGCAGACGAACTCGTATTCGCCGCAAACCACGACATCAAAAGCTACGCCATCTCAAAACGCCACGAAATAGAACGAGTAGCCCAATCCTCACGGTAAACGCTACCGCACATGAATCTCCACCACATCACCGTCTTCCAACACGAAACCCAACCCAACCTTTTGCGGACTAAAAGCCAACCGCTTAGACCAAACTTTCGCAAAAGCAAAATCCCGCTCAAAATCCGTGTGAATGCTCTTCGCCAAATCATGCAGCGTGGCTCCTTTCTTTAAAGTGAAAGGCTTCTTGGAGAAACTTTTGGCGCTAGGCTCCTTTGTGTAAACACGCATAATACCCAACGTCTTGAACAGCGCTTCACCCAGCTTCTCCAAACCAAACCTTCTTTCGCATGAAACAGCGATTACGGGCATTTTCTTGTCAACATACCGTTCCAGCCGTCCCAAGTTTGCTTCTGCACCTTTCACGTCAACCTTGTTGGCAACAACCACCCCTGGCCTATACGTGGTGCTTTCAAAAACGGCGTCCTCAACCACATCCAAGGTGACTTCACCCGAAATCTTGACAACAGCATCAGTGATACGGTAACTTCTCAGGAGCTCTTCCACCTCTCTCAAAGTGCAGCCAACAAGCCTTCCAGTCAGGATTAGCCGCATGCCAGCGCCCATGTACCTTCTCTCGATATCCACGCGTCCTTTCGGTTTACTAACCAATATGCGAGCCTTCTCCAATTCGCTTAGGATAAGCGATAGTTGTTGAACAGGGTTTTTGGATAAATCCACCATCAACACTAGCCCATCAGCGTTTCTTGCCAACGCTAGTGTTTGCAGGCCCCATGCTCTCCCGTCAGCAGAGCCTTCCATCAGCGCCGGCGCTTCAACAATTTGAAACTGCACACCTTCGTAATTCATGATGCTAGGAACAGGCGTTCTGGTCGTGTAAGGGTTAGAGGAAACCTCTATCTTGGCGTTTGTTAAGGCTGAAAGCAAGCTGCTTTTGCCAACGTTAGTTAAGCCCAGCAACGCTATCTGGGCGGCGCCTTCTTTCTCGATGAAGAATTTCGGTCCGCCTTTTCCAGCTCTTTTCTGCTTCTTTTCCTCCATCTCTTTACGCATTGTTGCCATTTGCTTCTTAATTTGGACGCAAAGCTTTGCAGTGCCCTTGTGCTTCGGAACCAAGCTTAGGAATTCTTGCATGCGCTCAAGCTTTTCCCTGGGATTATGTGTGGCTTCGACTTCCGCCCACTTTTTTATTGCGTCAGGAGGCAAATTCGTCGGCATACTTCAAGCGCACTCGCTAGATATTTCCAAAATCAAGTTTAATATCATTTCTAGTCTCATTGCATCATTTCACCTTGACATCACAAATTTATACAACCAAAACTGTGGAGATTTCTCCCGCCCAATCCTTTTTTTTCTCTGTTTCTTTTGACTGAGAGCTCGTTGCTTTTAACTGTGCATTTGAATATTCGAGAGCTCGTTATTTGAAAATATATTTGTAATTAAAACATGATACTTTCTGGCTCTATTTATTACATTGATAAGCCTTCTGATCAGTTTTGTACATCATTGGTGCCAAAAATAGAAATATTATAAAGACTCAAGTGCTAATATATTTTATAGAGTTGCATAATATGAGCGAGATTTTCATACTAGGCATCAACGGCTCTGCAAGAAAGAATGGCAATACAGCGAAATTGTTGAAAAAAGTTCTTTCGTATGCAAAGGGTCTAGGGGCGAAAACCGAGGCAATGCATTTGATTGACAAAGAGATAAAGCCTTGTCTCAGTTGTTTAGCCGAAGGGAAGTGTACTTATCCCTGTCAAATAAAAGATGACATGGAAGAGGTTTTCAAGAGACTTAAGGAAGCGGATTGTATTATTTTGGGCTCACCTACCTACTGGTATAGTTTGTCGGGATTGATGAAAAATTTTCTTGATCGCTTGACTGCTCAGGATATGCTTCAGCCACCAATTTTAGACGGTAAAGTTGTTGGTTTTGTATCTACCGCAGATTTAGAAGGATCTCAACAAGCACTCACTCAGATGTTGATCCCGATGTCGTCGATGGGAGCAATTGTAATTCCATATAGCGATGTATTCTCAAACAGAGGTAATGTATGGAGATCTGAACTTGGAATAAATCCTGAAAAGAGATTGGCGAGAAATCTTATAGAACTAACTAGACTTGTTAAAGAAAAGCAAGGGAAATGGTTCTAGAAACAGTCTATCTACAAAGAGGAGGTAAGAGCTATAGATCCTGACACAAGAAAAACCATACTAGAGATATTTTTTGTACTTGTACTTGTCTTAGTTGGCTCAATAGGAGCTGGGTTCTTAACTTGGTATGTTATCCTGAGTGGTTTAGCGGCTGCATGTATCGCCTACATCACAATAATGTGTACCAGATGCCAAAGAAAGATTAGCACCTTTGAGAACTCTATTGTATCTAAACTTTTGCAGATGAGAGGATTACAAGAATATTTTGAAGGAAGGTTTGTGATATTAGATACTGAGAAGATAGTTGAGATTGAAGAGGGCGTCAAAAAAGAGATATGGATCGTTACTTATGATCTTTCTTATGATATGGGACCATTTCTTAAAGCGATAACGCATAATGTAGAGAGGGGTATAATCTATCGGTATTTCCTTCCTACTGATCTTGAAGATGAATTTGATGAATTGAAATGCAAAGTTCAGGAAAGTCTTGCTGACAAAAACAAAATTGAAAAGCTCGAAAGTGTTTACGTTGAAAGGTGGAAGATACCTCTAAATATAGTGTTGTATGACCCGCAGACTGAAAGGCACGGATATATTTACGTGCCTGAAGAGAAAACCCATTTTTTCATAAAGTTTAATGAGAAATCTTTTGCGCAAGTGAGAAAGTATTTCCGAGCCTTGACGAAAAAAGTAGCGAACAACCGTGGCAAGAGCTGATAGGATGCTAGAGAAGTGTTTAGGAAAAAATAAATTACAAACATGGAGTACCGCAGGGACGCTATATCAGGTACTGATGGACAAGGAAAGAACGCTTAAGCTTAAGAAGACTATTAAAGGCACGGTAAGAAAGGGTGACGTAGTAGTCGACATCGGAACTGGATCTGGAATATTAGCATGTTTTGCGATAGAGGCCAAGGCAAAATTCGTGTATGCTATAGAGATGGACCCAAGCAACTATAGGGCTGCATCTATAGTTATACAAAATAACGGTATGGAGGATGTGATCGAACTCATTCATGCGGACGCACTTGAGGTCAAACTGCCAAAGAAAGTGGATGTTGTTATGTGTGAGCTCATGAGTACTGCCTTATTGGACGAGCCTCAGATTAGACTCATGAATCATGCGATCAAGTTTCTAAAAAAGAACGGGAAGATAATTCCGAGAAGAGCTGTCACATTCATCGAGTACGTCACTACTAAGTATGATTTTTACGGGTTAAAACTACGGATACCTCAATATGAATGGGAGTGGATTCCCTCACTTTCCAGAGAGCTAAGTGAAAAAAAGGTTTTATTCGAAACGGATTTTTCTAAAATGAATGAAGAAAACATTCATTGTTCAGGAAAGCTGAAAATTACCCGCAATGGGATAATGAATGGCATAAGACTATCTACGAAAACTTATTTGACGGATAACGTTGTACATGAATCCTCAATGGGATTTTGTCCAAGGGTTGTTATTCCCACGAAAGATGAAATGCCTGTTAATGCAGGACAGTGTATACGTTTTGATTTGGCCTTCAAAGCTGGATATGGATATTCAGAGATTCAGTTGGACATTTCTAAGCCACCTCAAAAAGCCTGAAACAGAGGTGAGATAAAACGAAAAAAGAAGAGATATATTTCTTGAGAAAGTGCGGTTTCCTTGTTAGGGACGAAAAAGAAGCCGTGACAACAGATAGTGTAGATAAGTTCCCGGATATCTCTACTTGCCTTTCGATAATGAAAAAAGTTACTGGAGAAGACCTGCCTTCTCTATATGACTCATTGAAGCGTTCCATCTACACATCCTGCATGATACATTATACAGTTGAATGCACTAGAAAAAAGATGATAACAAAGGAAGTCCATAATACAGTGATGAGCAAAGCAGAAAAGGTGTTTAAATCTTTAGGAGACGAAAAAGTCATTGCACTTACATTGCTCTATGAGGGACCATACTATTTGCATTCGGAAACTCTCTATGTGCTCGAGAAAGCGGGATATTCAAAGGTAGTCAAAGCTTACCGTGAGATCTTTAACCAACTCATGCAAAAGACTGAGAAAGAGAAAGACTTTGACACGATATATGGCAATGAGAGAGAAGCCTACATGGAGTTGTATCAGAATTTTGTGAAGTAGGAGGGAACAAAACCATAAGTGATGATCTTGTCGCCTTTCTGAACGAGGAATTCGAAGTAGATAAGAGAATAGAAGCTTTCAGGAAACGCAAGTTTTACAGTGTAGAGATAGAGCTAACTGATGGATGTTGTCTTTCCTGCAATTACTGCTACGCAAGCGCAAAACAGGTTGCCAATCATCAACTTAAACTTGCAGATGCTAAGAAAATTGTGGACTCTTTGACAGCCTATGGAATCAGAAGCTTCTGGTGGGGAGGAGGTGAACCTTTATTAAACGTGAATTGGAAAAAGATTCTGGCGTATGCCAAAGATATGGGTGTTA
>Ga0209323_10000387_pt1 | contig 28347 bp, 47 predicted proteins | sample Rifsed19ft2_FD_184014 | JGI IMG/M metagenome (GOLD analysis project Ga0209323, IMG submission 184014) | Soil microbial communities from Rifle, Colorado, USA - sediment 19ft 2 (version 2) | ecosystem: Environmental > Terrestrial > Deep subsurface > Rock core/Sediment | place: Rifle, Colorado...
CCCGCCGGGGCGTTCCCGGCGTAACCTTAGGAGAAAATATGACAGACGAAATGATTATCCACCAAGACGCGCCGGGATTTTTAGCACCGGTTGTCACAGCCAAAGATGCGCTGATCGCCTACCAAGCAAAGAAAGATTTGATTGACGGTATCATGAAGGAAAACGTCGACTATGGCGTTATTCCTGGCAGCAAGAAACCATCTCTCCTGAAGGCGGGCGCGGAAAAGGCAACGTCTTTCTTTGGCTTGTGCCCCCGTTTTACAGACGCCGAAACCGTCGAAGATTGGACGGGAGAAAAGCACAACGGCGAGCCGTTCTTTTACTATCGCCGCACCTGCAATCTTTATCGGGGCAATCTTTTGGTTGCCAGCGTTGACGGCTCTTGCAATTCCTGGGAAAAGAAATACCGCTACCGATGGGTTGAAGAAAGTCAGGTTCCTGCGCACATCAACAAAAGCACCCTGAAAACCCAGGGCGGGCGCGTCTCAGAATTTGTCTTTGCAATCGAAAAGGCAGAGACATCGGGCAAATATGGCAAGCCCGCCGAATACTGGCAACGGTTCCGTGATGCAATTGAAAACGGAACGGCTGTACAGATTTCGCGCAAAACCAGCAAGGGGACATCGCCAGCGTGGGAAATTGACGGGACAATGTACTGCCTTCCAAACGAAGACCCCGCCGACATTGTAAATACAATCTTGAAGATGGCCGATAAGCGCGCGCTTGTAGCAGCAACCCTGATCGCGACCGGGTTGAGCGAATACTTTACCCAGGACGTTGAAGACTATATCGATGTCACCGTTTCAGATATTCCCGTTGTCAAGCCAGCCGCGCCTGCGCCCGTAAAAATGACTTACGAGCAAGCCGCCGCATTCAAAATCACCGTCAGGGGCCGCGAGATGCCAATGGGAGAGATTAAGGACATCAATCAACTCTCTTGGCTTGCTACATCGGCAAAGAACAATGATAGCCGACAGGCCGCGACCATTGTTCTGAAACACCATTTCAACCTTGACCCGCCCACCGACATCGATGAAGCCCTGCCCGGTATGGAACCATCTCATACTGGCGGCCTTCCCGACTAGCCCGCGCCCCTGACCCACCTTCCCCGCCGTCACCCGGCGGCGGGGATACAAGACGAAAGGATTATGACGATGAAAACGGTCGAAGATAAAATCAAGGAACTGCTTATGCAAAACGGGATGAACCCGCCCGCCGCCGATGCCGTAATGGAAGCCGTAAAAAGCGCCCCGGAAAACGAAGCTATGCAGGGGCGATGGTCAGACAGCGCCGAAGGTTATCCGCCCGCTATTTTTATCCTGGCGTGGATGTCCGCGAAAGAAAAGGCGCTCGAATGGATTGACGCGAATTGCCCAAAGGCGTGGTATCGCCCGATGTTTACCGAATAGAAAATCGCCCCCGGCCTTGCGACCGTGGAAAGGATGACAAAATGGATGAACTGATTGAATTTCTGAAAAACGAGAACACCCGGATTGAATACGGCTATCGCTGGCTGGTAATGCACGAAGATAATGTGATCAACGTATACAGCCGCCGCCCCGGAAAAAGAGTTACCATTTGCGAATACGAAGGCACCGACATGGCCGAAGCCGTGCGCATTTTGAAGGGGGATGAATAACATGCCAAACTCAGGATGCACCGCACGAACCGAAACACTGACCCCAAAAGGCCAGACGGCTATCAACGCGGTAGAATATTACCGTAACCATCCTGGCTATCTTCCCGACTATGCCCCGGCTGTAACCGACCCCTATTTTGCGCAGTGGGTATCCGTCCACATGCCTGTACCGGTCGAATTGCGCCGGGCTGAACGGGGGGACGAATGACTACCGTAACAATCAAAATCACCGAGCCAATCCGCACGCGCGGACAAGTCGCCCTGAAAGTTGGCGATAAGGTGACGGCTGAAAAGGCCGCCGATGGCAAGAATTATCGCGTCAGCACTACGCGCGGTTATCTGGTTGTGCCTGGATGCGCCTGCGAAGTGGTGACGGAATGACACCCACTCCAAAGCCTATCACCAAGAACACAGCCATCCGCGAACTATGCGCGATTGTAGACCGTGAAGTCAAGGCATACCACGAGTGGGCCGCGTTCGACTGGGAACGCCAGAACAAAGAAGAACGCGAGCAGAAAGAAAAGGAACAGGCGCAAAAATGACAGACACAAACATAGCAGTTTTTATAAAGGACAAAATCGGCGACGCGTTCAACGAATTAGCCGTAGTGCTTGGTAACGAATTAGCCGAAAAGTACGGCGAAGATTTACCCGCCGGGCAACTGGCGTTCGAGCTAATGTCAGCGCAGATGTTCCTTGAGGGACAGTGGGAATCGTACTGTCGCCGAAAGATGGATGGCGAACAATGACCACGCTCCCCGCATCCTACACCGCCGCGCTTGACCTGCTTGTGGACGGCGCTACATGGAAACAATTGGCCGCGTGTTTCAACGTCAGCACCCGGCACGCTGTTTCGTACCATTTGCGCATTCTACACGCGCAGCGGTACGAAATTAGGTCATGTGCCATGCGGGGCAAACACTGGTACAAATTAGTCAAAGGAAAGTAAGATGCAGAGAATTTATACCCATCGCGGTACAGGTGAACTGGAAATGTCGGGAACAGTTCACTTGGCAGGCCCGCAGGCTTTGTCAGAAATTCCCGTCGAAGTTGTAAAAATGTTTCAAGATAATCCCGCCCTTAACCGCGTTGTTACCTGCTCCGAAAAGGATAACCGCAAATATTGGGTAATCTACGATTCTATAGCAGACGCAGTCATCACGGTATAGGTGCTGTCATGATTTGCAAACTCTCCGACCAAGAGCGCGCCGAGCAGTCCCGCATCCCGGCGGGCCATGTACACAAGTGGGGGCAATGGTTCACAGATGACCCGCGCCCCGGCGTTATCTCGGACTGCTGTAAGCGCGTTTGCAAATGCGGCACGTTTCAGCGGGCAAAGTGGACGGCCTGGGGTAAGGTGGTTTCTGAGCCGAGAACGGTGATGCTGTGAAAACAATCCTTGATGTGTGTTGCGGAAAAAAGGCGATGTGGTTTGATAAACAAGATGAAAGGGCTTTTTACGTGGACATTCGCAATGAAGTAATCACCCCCGATAAACGCCCTGGGCGCAAGCCCTGGGTTATCCAGCCCGATAGCGTTGCGAACTTTACCGCATTGCCTTTTGCTGATAATTCTTTTTCCGTTGTTGTCTTTGACCCGCCGCATGTGAGTTTCGGTAAAACAAGTTTCATGGCGGCGATGTACGGCAGGCTTGAAGGCGATTGGCGCGAAATGCTGCGCAAAGGTTTTGTAGAGTGTTTTCGCGTTCTGCGCCCACAAGGTGTTTTGATTTTCAAGTGGAATGAGATGGAGCATGGCCTCGCGGAAATTCTGAAACTTACGCCAGAACAACCACTCTTTGGTCACAAGACAGGGCGCGCAACAGGTACGCATTGGGTAACTTTCACGAAGTGACCGGTCACAAATATCACCCTTTACTTTCTTCCGAAGGTTGTATAATGAGTATGCCAGCGGGTTGACCCGTAGCAGATCGGCTACAGAGTGGGACGCGAAAACTGGCAAAGCGGGCGGCGGCGAAAGCCGTTAGCAAATCTAATAGCCTTATACTCCTAATCATACCGATTAGCGGTGACAATGAAGGCCCGCCCGCAGCAACACAAGACCCGCGCCGTGTATGCAGAAACCCGTTTTTACGGTGCTAAACTAGAGACGGCAGAGCGGCGCGGGTCACAACAAAACATTGCCAGCCTGCATCTCGCGGAATTTGCGGCTGGTAACTAGTACGAAAAACTCAAAAGGAGAAACGATGATAATCAAAGAGAAAATGAGCGGAAAAATTCTAAATAATAGCCAAATAAAGCGGCGTATTGAAAAGCAGATTGACTATATTCGCAAAATGATTTTGTCTAAAACAATGCCAGAAAGCAGAATCAGCGACTGGCAAGACGAAATCGAGCGATTGGAGAAAGTTCTAAAGACCCACGAATCCGCTTGACACTTCGGGCGATGCAACGAAAGGGAGAAACGATGAACGACAACGAATGTGACCACTGCACCGCACAGGTGCTGAAAGAAACCGAAACGCATGAGTTAGATTTGTGCGAATGGGAATGTCAAAAGCTGGTACTCTATGAAAAAGTCGGGGAAGGCGAAATCCGTGAAATTGCGACGTTCAGCCTTGATTACCTTGTGGAATTGGTAATGTATGGCAAACTCGCTTGACACTTCGAACGGTATCGAGTAATATTGAGAAGTAAGACAAAAGCGGAGTGGCTGCCGCTATAGAGAACAAACCGGCAAAGCGAATCATTTCTTTTTGCGTGCTTGTCGCCCACCCCGCCGGGGGTGCCAGCCACAGGCGCAGGCACGCGAAAGGGAATGATTTTTATTATGGACAAACTGACAGCAAACCAGTATTACGAGTTACAAGCGCAATATGACCGAACGCCAGCGCCGGGGGATTCCTTTGGTGCAAGCGGGGAGCATTATGTTTTAGTTGCCATCTTAAAGCGTATCGGGTTCAACGAACCGGACAAATGGAAGGCGCTAAAGTTGGCAGAAAGGTTACTTGAAAATGGCTACTCATAAAAGTGTTACCGACCCGTTGCTGCGCAAAATTATGGCACATGAATTGTGGGTACTGCGCAGTCAAATAAAGCGCATGGGTTACTCACGAAGCTCCGAAACCTATCTATGGATTGTGATGGGCTTCGAGACGGCATTAAGGCGCGTTGAACACGCGCAAAGATTGGGGGAGAGATGAGCCAACAACAAGCCGAATACAAAGTAGACGGATGGGTGTATCTAATACAACCAGTTGGTCATAATGTATATAAGATTGGGAATACTACTAACCTGGAAAAGCGCATCACCCAGAATATAAAGAAACTAAAGCACTCAGTAAAACTTATTCACGCCTTTAGAAGTAAGAATTGTTTTCACTCTGAGCAAGATGCGCATATTATTTTTTCTCACGCTCACCTTGTTAGTGAATGGTTTATTCTGTCAGATAAGGACGTGGCCGCGTTTTGTGCCATAAAGGATTATGAACTATGAGCGGCAATCAAAGATTTTCAATTACGCCAGCGGTTGCAGTAGAAGATACAACCCTTAGCGATTCTGTGTTCAGGACGCTTGCCTGCTTGGGCGTTTATGGCGACAAAAACGGTTGGTGCTGGCCTTCACTCAAAACGATTGCAGACATGCGCGGCGTATCGAAAGAACGAATCAGCGCAGATATAAAGATATTGGTTCAGCGGGGATATGTCCAAAAGAAGGAACGATACCAGGACAATACACAGATCACAAATATGTACAGGATTTTATTTGACACGTCAGTTACCCCCCCATTAACCCCAGAAGTTAACCCCCCATTAACTACTGAGATTAATACCCCATTAACCCCAGAAGTTAATCAGAACGCCCCAATTAACGACCTACTTAACGATAAAGAAGAAGCTGCAAAATCCGCCGAAGTATTCACCTTTTACCAGAACAACATCGAAATGCTAACACCCTACAATTCACAGCTTCTTGGTGACTTTATCGATACCTACTCCGCCCACTGGGTGATGGAAGCCCTGGAAGATTGCGCCGAATATAATCACAAGAATATCCGTTACTGCGAAGCCATCCTAAAGGGTTGGAAAGCTAACGGGTTCCGGGTTGATAACAGACAGAAAGGGAATTATGCAAAACAGAATTACAGAACTCAAAGAATTGTTACACCAGCGCCAGTTATCACAGACGCCCAGCGCGCCCTCGCAGCCCAAATCCTTGCCGGTGATTGAGTGCGATTATTGCGACGGCAGGAAGTTCTACACATACAACGTTGATGTAGATCATCCCTACTTTGGCCGGGCGTTTCCTTGCCCGAAATGCAACAAGCCCGCCCTGGATGCGCTTTGTGGACTGCGCACACACGAACGAGAAATAACACTCAAAACGCTAAGGGTGACAAGCGCTACACCATGCACCGCCGAAATAAAGCGGCGTGCCCAGGCGTTTATCGGCAATCCACGCGGGCTACTGCCAATATACGGCACGAACGGGAACGGCAAAACTATTGCGCTTATGGCGATTGTAAACGCTTGTATTGAAAAGGGTATCGAAGCCCGCTACATTACCGGCCACGAATTGATGGATTATCTGAAAGAAGCCTTCGACCCTAAAGTGATGGATACGGACATCGCCAGAATCAATCGGCTTGCAAGAATACCAGTTCTGGTAATTGACGAACTCGAAAAGGCAAAAGATACCGAGTACGCTGCCGACATGCAGCAACACCTGATAAACGAACGGTATAGGGATGCAAAGATTTTAGGGACTGTCATTTGTTGGAATGGAGAAATGAACACTTTGCCCTGGCCCGCCGTTGTATCTCGTTTGAGTGAGTATAAGCCTGTAAAAAACACCGACCCGGATTTACGGGCCGCGATAGGGGAAATGAAATGAAACTACAAGAGATTGATCGCGATATTTGCTACATCGAAGATGCAATACTGCAAGCCCTGATCGAAGTGGAAAGCGGGAACTTTGAGCACTACAAGCCGCATGATAAGCCGTACATTATCGCGTTTCTGGTAAACCACCGCCGCCAGTGTTCCACCTGTCAGGGAGTAGCGCTTACAGAACAGTTATTCAAGGGCGCGGTAAAAGTCGTATGAAGCGATGCCCGTTCTGTAACCGCCCGCGCCTGACATGGCGTCACGGCACTTGTGGCCGCTGGGAATGCGCAGACAAGCAGCAGCTTGCAACGTACCGCCGATACTACCTTGCACATGAGTACAGGCAGAAACACAAGCCCGCGCCGAAATAGCCGCCCGCGGCCCCGGCCCGGCGAGATGGGAGATGAGATGACAACGATTGATGAAATTATTGCAAAAATGCAAGAGATTGAAGATGACCCGGAAATGCAAGACGGCTGGAACGCATGGATTGAACTAAAGGAGTGGCTTGATGAACAAAATAAGCAAAACAAATCAAGCGGCGATTGAAGCGCTGCGTCGGCAAATTAGGCCGATTGCGTTCGATGCAAACATATATGATACGGGCTTAGGCGATTATCCCCATGCTGAAAATTGCTCGAAAAAACGCAAGGCGCTGCTTGCTGTAATCGCGGAGTTGCAAGGGACGCCCGCCACGATTATGGCAAGAGCCGATAAACAAGAAAGATTATTCTGAGAGACGGGAGAGACGAGATGACAGGCAAACCAATAGGTGAAAAAGCAATGACCAACGCAAAACGACAGCGCCGCTACAACGAGCGCCACCCTGACCGGGTGCAGGCTTCGCGGCTACGCAATGCGCAGAAACGCGCCGAGGCCGGGAAGATACCAATGCGTATCACAACCTGTAGCGCGTGCCCGTTGCACGTGCAATGCGAGATTGAAAAGGCAGAAAGCTGGACAAAATACAGCTATGATAATGACCCTGACATGGCGCGGCGGATGAAGCCGCTGCCGTGTGACCCGTAGAAAGGTGAAAATGGATACTAAAAAATATGTTGTCGGTCTTGATTTATCAAATGATGAAGATGAAGGCGCAATTGCCGAGGGATACTGGTTGAACGGTGTTTTTACAGTAACCAAAGTACACCGCCTAACACATCGTAAAGCGTCTGGGGCTATATGCCGCCACGATTTTGATGTCACGGATGGAACTCTTGATTATTGTATAAGGTGCGGGGAAACTCGCCCCGCCGGTAACGCCTGCCGTTAGTAACACAAAATAGAGCCGGTCATCCCGGCTCTATTGTTATTTAAGCGCCTGTCCGTTGCTTTCGGGCAGGTCAGACCAAAGAACATCCCGAATCGCAATAACTAATTGAGCCAACTCGATAACCCTGGCCCGTAACGCTACGACATTTCCGCCATTATTTTCTATGTACTCCGCTACGCTGGCCGCCGTAACTGTCTTTAGAGCCGTCACGGCTTTTGCATTGGAGCGCGCCAAACTCTTGCGAGTTTCCGCCGCCGCTTTTGCCGCTACAAATTCCGGCGTAGGCGTTGGTTCTGTTTCGCTCCATGTTTCTCCTGGAGAGAGCGGATCGGTATCATAAGCCCGTCGCCACGAGTTGCCGCTGTTTGATGTGGCATAACCAAGTATTTTATCTGCCATAGTAGTATCCAGTTTCAAAGATATAAGCTCCGCTTCCTGCTCCACCAATTAAATAATTGAATTGTTGGTTGGCATCAAGAGGAATGTCTGCTGTAATTGCCATCGTGGGATTGACCAGAAATACGCCTTTTGTATTGGAAAGGGCGGCGTTGTCTTCACTATTTCCTAGCGCGATACGATATGAAGCATTGGCGCTGGATATGTAGAGGGATATTCCAATGGCCGTGATGGGTGTGATTGTGCTTACATTTGTTTCTGTTAAGGCTCCGCCATTTGAAACCACCAACCAAGGCGATTGATCGGTGTCTTCCAGCACAGACATTTTTCCAGTTTGCGGATTGTGGCTCCAATATCCAAGCACGTTGGTAGCAGTCGCATACCATGATCCAACGTAGCGCCGGGACGTGTCGCCGGTTTTGCTGCGGGCCGTACCCTTGTAGGGCGTGGCCGGGGCAGTTGTTACGACTTCGATTGTAGGTGTCCCCGAATTGAGATAGACATAGATATGATACCAAGTGGCCGCAGTGAGCGAAATGCTCGCCAGGGATATGTCACTCGCGGACTGTATTACATCTCCGTTCTCGCAACAGCAATCAATACCAAGAGATAGTTTTAGTGCTTGGTTTCCAGTTCGTACAATCTTCCCAGTCGATGGGCTGAAATGAGCGAGATTTTTGGATTGCGCTCCCAGGGTAACGAGCATAGCCGCAATAGTTGCGTCATCAAGCACGGTTCGGGCAGCTGCGGTAAGGTCAGTCAGCGCCGCAGTTCCAGAGCCGGTGAAGTAAGGCAGTTTATTCGCCGCACTTACGAGCCCAGCGATGGCCGTTAGTTCCGCGTCGAGCGGTTGTTTTTCGGTATCCAGTTCTTCAATCGCGGCTTGAACATTTGTAGCCGCAATGTTTCCGGATGGCGTAAACGAAACAAGGGACGCACTCGTGGCGCTTGTGCTACCGGCGTTATTTGCTATTGCGTCCCTTCGGTAGTCAGTCACCGAGATAATCTGACATTTGCCATTGTTAGAATTGGCCGCCGAAGTCTTGTAGATAATCCTATATAGGAGTTTATACTCCGTGAATAGCGTTAGTAAACTTGGGAACGCTTCGGCTTGTGCCGCCGTGAGATTCCCGTTATCAAGCCTGCCCGGTATCACTACAATTGGTTCGCTTTGATTGGTTGTGCCGACAACCCAATACACTACCCAGGACGATGAACCAATGGAAGTAGTGTAATCCCATGTGCCCGCGTTGTTCCGGTTGTAATAAATGTAGTTATTGCTCACCGGCTGAAATGGGTAGGATGTGGCGGTTACTTTACGCCATACGGGAGTCGCCCCGCTCAGGTAGTAAATCGGGAGCGCGGCAAAGTTAGCATCCGCCGTCCCTGCGCTGCCCAGCAATTGCTCCCATATCGCGGTTGGCGTGGCGGAGTGAGTGATATAAGCAGAAACACTCTCATCGTGTATCTCGCCATTCGTTAGCTTGACGCGGGTATCGTTGTTTGCCGCTGTCAGGCCGTAGGAAATGTCAAGCCCGTTTGCGTAGCGCGTGCCAAAGCTCTCGTGAGCGTAGCCATGAATGGAAGGGCTGTAAAAAGCGGACGAATGAAATTCGGGCTGAATCCAGATCGCAGCGTTATTTGTATTGTCCCAATAAAATTCCCATAGCATCAAGTCAGAGCGGATCGCCCCGCTAACCATATCAAAGATATAAAATGGGGTTTGATTTAGAACGAAGTTTACACCATCGGTTGAATAGCAGTACCAGATACCTTCGGCTTTATCGTCGGTTGAATTGACCGTAATAGATGTAAGCCCGGTATCAACCTTTCTCCCGCGCCAGTAGTAGGTAATGTCCGTGCTTGCACTTACGACAATCCGCAACTTCGTGGTGACAACACTCACCACCGCCTTGCTCCAAATTTGAGCAGCGTCCCAACCTTGCGGGGCGAATGTATCTATTCCGATGGTATTCCCCGCGCTTCCCGCCCCGCCAAAGCGTAAATCCCGCAAGTCCTTCGTAACTGGAGAGTAGATAAACTCAGTCATCCCGTTGATACAACGCACGGCCCAAATGGTTTGATTCCCCGCCGTTTGTGCCGGGATGTCATCGGGCGATAACAAATCAGCCGCAACCGCGACCCCGTCCACCACCGCAAGCGCCCCGGCGCTGGTTTTCTCCACCCGCACCCAGGCTGCAAATCCAGCCGTAGCGGGAATATGGGACGTCATATCCACATCTTGCGGGGGAATGTCTACAACCGTTGTGCCGTCATCAAACGAGCCGCCATAGTAGCGTAGGGTCAAGCCGCCAGGGACGGGAATAAGCAAGTCTGGTGAGAACTGCCCACCGTCCACAAAGAGCACGTCCGAGCCGAAACGTGCGTGTGTCTTGGCGTGAGATGGAAACTCTTGCAGGCTGGTGGTGTAAGGCTGGCGTACCTTCTCGACATAATAATGCCCGTCGCGGAACTTGACTTCCACAGGATAACCGCGCGTATTCGGGCATTTCTGGTTTATCGCCAGGGCTTCGGAGCCGTCCCAAAGTGTAACCCAAACCTGAAAGGGATAATCCCCTTCTAGCTTGCCATCAGATCCGCCGATAAAGGCCGTCTGCGTTTCAGGCGCTTTGGGTGTCTGCTTTTTGATTTGCTTATTCTGCTGTTTTAGCTTTGCAAAGTTGTTTTTCATAGCCAGCACCTTACGTATCGCGGCCTAAAGTCTGGCCCAAGTAAGTCGTATAAATTAGATGTAATGTCAATCCAGGTTGCGGAATTATCCTGAGTAATGTACACGCCAGCGTCCCCGGATGCGGCCTGAGTACCAACCGCCCAAACCCACTGCGACGCGTTCACCCATTGGATTGCGCTGAAGTACGCCCCGGTCGTCTTGGGGAATGTCGCAATGGTTGACCAGGAGCCGCCGCCGTCTATAGACAGTTTCGCAACCGCGCCGGTATTCTCGCGTGCGAGTATGGTTGTTCCGGTCGGTTCGCTGGCTACACCCTCATCGTCGAATAGTTCAATGCCGGTCAGGGCCGTTTCGGTTGACCCGCCCGCCGTCAAAGCGGACGAACGTCCGATAATAAATGTTTTATCGCCTGAGTAGCCCGCATGTTTGGTGTATAGGTTTACTTCGGTGTTCGGGGTAATGGCGTCAGATAATTCGATTGTGCTGCCATCCGCAGAAATGCGCAAAACGCGGACGGGATTGTATAGCAGTTGGGGGTAGACAGACAGCCACTTGCCCAGGTTGAATGTCAAGCCGTGAGTATCCCAAACCTGTTCAGGATATGCGGTACCCAGCGCGAAAGGCGTCAATGCCCCGCCCACATAAAGCCCGTCTATCGCGGTTGTAAAATCGCGGCCCGAAAATGCGACCGAGTCGGCGGCGTTGTCATCCACGCCAAAACCCCAGGCGGCGGAAACGGCGGGTATCTCTACTTCTTGCATCTGATCGCCCAACAGGCACGAGAACAGGCCACCCGTTACCGTACCAAAATAGAGACGCCCGGCGCGGTTTGAGCCGTAGAATACTTTTGTGTCCGAAACGGCCGTAGACGATATGATACCCGTGCAAAGTTTCCAGATTGGCAGGTTGGTTATAGAATCCAGCGTGTCATAATAAGCCAGCCCGCCGGTTGTCACAAGGTACCCATAGCGCGGGATGTTGTTGATTGGGAAGGGCGGAAACGGGAGCGGGGGCAATGGGGGCAATGGCGGGAACTCTGAAAAGTCAGGGTTATTGTCCGCGTCATTCGGCTTGTCCCCATCGCTGGATATGTCTTCCGTTACCACGCCTTCAAAGCCAACGTCAATAGTTAGTCTGCCGTCTTCTTCGATTTCCATTGAGATGGTACGCGGGATAACCAAACCAGAATAGCCCACGCCGCGCGGATTATCCGCCGCCAATATGGTCAGGGAGCAGTATTGGCGCGGGGCGACATCAATCATGCGGTTGTTTTGGGGCATGGCTACGGGGATATTTGGAAAAGGATTATTCCCGCTCGCCAGCAACAGCCCGGCCATTGTTTTGGCGTAGGCTTGGGTCTGGAACAACAGCCTATCCTTTTTGATAGGCTTGCCCACGTCCTTATCGATGTGACCGGGAGAAATGGCAAAGAATGTATCTGCATTATCGAGCGCAGCGCCTTTGAAGTTGATACCGCTGATGTCTACAAAGGACGTGCGCGGCGTGGTGACGTGCTCAAACTCCACGGTATCGGCCCGGTCTGCCTTTGTGATGGTCATCACGGTTACAATCCCGCTACGCTCGGACGATGGTGTGTTATTCGGGTCAATCTCCACAAATAAACGTCCGTAACGGTCACAGGCAGGCCGGGCCAGGATTTGGTCATTGCAAAATGTATTGAGCTGCGTCCATGCGTCGCCCTTCGGCGCTTCTACGGATGCAGTCAAAAGCGTCGCGGGTGTTCCGGTTGGATAATAACAGTCCGTAATTTGCGTTAGCGTCGTGCGCCATGTAAGCCAGGCTACCAGCCCGCGCGGTACCGTCAGACCTTCGATGGCTGTCCATGCGCTGGAATGACCTGTTCCGGCGTGGTACTCTACCCCAACCGGGAAGTTCTCGCGGTTTTGCAACCACCACGTCAGCCCGGCGATGTCAAAAGATACCTTCCCGCCGTTCAAGTTTTCCGTGACAGTTTCCCCGCGCGCCCAGCCAACCATGAGTATATTTTCACGGTTTACGATTTGTCCCGGCGTAGTAATCGCGGCCCCGCCCGCGTAATCTTCCGAGAACAGAATACACATAGCCCGGTCGGGGATGGTCTGACCTACGCCAGAATAGGCGGTGATTTGCGCGTTCCATCCGCCGTCAATGTCAGCGGAAAACGAACTGACGGCAACGGCGGGCGGCGGGCTGGCTTCGTCCCAAACATAGACGCAACGATAGGCGTATTGCGTTTTGCTGTTTGTAAACGAATAGACAAGGCACTTTATCCAATACACCCCGACCGCGTCGTAGGTAAAGTCACAATAAAGATTTGTTCCGCCCGGCTCGGTCTTGGTTCCGCCGCCCAACGCCGTCCATTGGCATTGCCACAAAGTATCATCAATGATATAGCTATCCGACGCGTCAAACCGCACGGTAACGTCTGCGCCGGTCAGTTTCACTACCGCGTGAGTTCCCAAAATGGGGACTGGTTTCCAAAAGCGGTATTGGTCTGTGTAGGCTACATCATAATCCATGTAGGTTGTACCATCGGCCAACACGCGCAAATGTCGGGCATGGGGCAGGAAGTCAAGCACGCCCGTTATGTGGTAGTTGTTCATAAAATTGACTTCGGATGTCTCGCCGATGTAAATCTTTGTTCCATCCGCCGCTTTGCGTACCCGACACTTGCCCACATCGCAAGCGCCCGCGCTGGTTCCAATCCATAGCTCCATGTCAAGTTGTAAATCGGTATAGGCCCCGGTTGTTACCGTATCGTAGGTGATCTCATAGATACAATCCCAGGCGGAGAACGTCTGATTAATAAGCGCCTGAAACACAACCGGCGGCGTGATGATAGCACAACGGACTTTTGACGCCTGCGGATATGTGCGCAGCGTGGCAAGTTCTGGGGAGGTTGCGGAGTGAATAGCGGCCATTTACGAACTCGGTGTAACGTCAATCATGTAGCGGACATCCAGGCGGAAATTCATTATTTTGTGTGTATCGCCCGCTTCGGTCGGTTCCGGCATAGGCCAGTCTGCAACACAGGTGTAGTATTTCCAAACTTCATCCGATGATGAATTTCCGCCGCTGTACTCTTTTGTCGGCAGTACCATCGAAACGGCGGCGGATACCCCCGGAACTTTGACGCGTAAAGCATTCCTTTGCGGGATGGTAAGATAGCCAAAGTCAAGCGGGCATTGGGGGAAACCCAACCCCGCCCTGACCCCATTCGCCAGGAGCGCGGTGTCTGCTACGGGCTGGAAGTGGGGAACAGGAGCGGGTACACCCAGGCTTGCAAAGGTGACGTAATCCGTGTCGCTGCTGCCCTTGATTGCGTATTCTTTGAGTAATGTCATCCTGCGACTCCCATAGCCCGCATCAAATCGCGGTTATTGTTTCCGATTGCCTGATTGACGACTTGCATCGTTTGGGACACAGATAGCCCGCCGCCGTTTACCGTGACGTTGGATGTTGACGAACTTCCCCCGCCGCCGCTACGTTGTGCGCTGGTGGCGTAGGGATTGGACGACGCGCCATAGCCAGAGCCGGAAGCGGTGGGGACGCCCGCATAGGGCGTATTCATCGATTGTGTTGCCTGTAGTGCTGCCTGTCTCGCCTGTTGCAACATTTGGAGCATGGCTTGGTAGACAGTCTGTGCGCTCTGTAATTCCGCCTGGCGCGCCTGTTGCATAAACTCATACTCCCGGCTGCGGCGCTGGGCTTCGATTTGGAAGTTACGATCCATTTCGCGCAGCTTGTTTTGGAAGTCCTGATTTCGGCGGCGCTTCTCTTTGTTGTAGTTCTCGTTTTCTTCACCAATCTTTGCGGCGGCGGCGCGTTTCTCGCGGACAATACCCAGGGCGTCACGCTGAGATACAAGGCCCTCGATACGTTCGCGGCTCTCGCGTTGAATCTGTGCAATGCGCTGCTGGTGGTCTTCTTCGGCGCGCTGGTTCTCGATGTTGTGTTGTTGTATCGCGTCCGAGCGCTGATTTTGATAATCCTGATAGGCATCCGATTCCTGCTGGTTGAATTGCCGGGCCGCGTCCGCTATGGACTTCTCAATTGACGCGCGCTTGTCGGCATACGATTTCTGCGCATCCATGATTTTCTGCTGTGTATCGCGCTCAATCTTTGCGCGTTCTTCGGCGGCCTTCATACCTTCGGCAATGATTTTCTGACGAGCTTCATCGTCCGCTTTGGTTTTCATTTCGCCGGGCGCTTGGTAGGGTTCGGCATCCGGCCCCAAGATGCGATCCGCTCCCCTTTCAGCAAAGGCGCGCATGTCTATAGCTAAATCAGACAGTTGCTTACCCGTATCCCCAAACAGCGGTATCTTTGCCAGACCATCCCCAAGTATTTTTAGCATGGCGGCAGGCAAAGATAACCAGGTCACAAAGATGTCCTTCCAGGTTTGCTCATCCTGCCCAAGTGCTTTATTGATAGCGTTACCCAGGGCCAGCCCGGTTTCAGCGGCCAATATAACCGACGTGGCGTATAAAGCCACTTCGGAGAGTTTACCCACTCCGCCCGCTACTTTGCCCATACCAACATTCCCGGTCAGGCTTGACATGGTTGCTAACTGCTTGGATACCGTCGCCAGGGCCGCAACAGCTCCGCCGCCCGCAATAAGTGTAGCACCCATGCTCAAAAGCCCGGACAGGGCCGCCGGGTTCTTTTCCAGGCTGCTCATGGCCTTGCTTACCAAGTCGGCAGTCTTTTCAAGCGCAGGATTGAGAACACTGGCAGTCTCGCGCCCGAGGCGCGCTTGCGCATCAGCTATCTTGTCGGTGCTGGTTTTCCACCTTTGCGCTACCTTGTCGGCTTCACTTGCGTTGCTGATGTAGGAGTTCAGGGACGCGACAAAGGGAGCCATCGCAGCCGCTCCCAGCATTGCCATCTGTGTACCAATTTGCGCGAGCTTTTCCATTTTCTCACGCTGTTGGTTTATCTTCTTTGTCGTTTCTTCTATGGCCTTTTGCTTGGCGCGTTCTGCGGCTACAACCCGGTCGGCCTCTTCCTTCTGCGCTTTCTTGCGCTTGTCGGATTGCTCAATTAACTTTTGACCACGCTTTAGCGTTTCGTCTAAAGCGCGATTAGCCGCAGCAAAGGACTGCGCATCTGGTAGGACTTCGATGGGGATTTCTACGCCGTCAACGACAAGAGCCATGATTAAAGTTTCCCTTCTTTTTCTTTTTCAATCTGCCTGCGCATTTTTAGCCCGGTCGATTTCAGACGGACAACGGCGTCAAGTAAGGCGGCGGGCTGCTGCATGGCTTCGCTTAGTGTCCATTTCCACTCGCACGCTTCCATGATTTCCAGCATCCGCACGGCGTCATCAATAAGCGAATGGTGTATGCCCGCAAATGGTTCGTTTCCCAGGTCTGAGTTATCCGAAAAGTCACAATAAAATTCAGAGAGAAAACTCAGGATTTGCTTTTTTTTTCTTCATCGCCGCCGGTTACGGCTTCATCGGCTTTGCTTTCGAGTAGATGCGGGTTATCTTCAAAAACGCGATTTTGCCAGACATCGAAAAGCGCGGCGGGGAGCAGGCAGAACGATTCCCACTCCAGCTTACGCACGTCAATCTCTGTGCCATCAATTGAGATGAATCCCGTAGAACAGGACACGCACGCGGGGAACACTACCAGGGCAATCCAGGTAGTATCCAGGTCAGTAAAATCGATGTCCGCGCGCTTGCCGGTAAAGTAGGCAATCCGGGAACGCTTGGTACTATCGATGGTCGTTTCGTTGTGCGTCTCAATTTTGGCGACATAATGGACTTGCTTTTTCTCGCCATTGACACGCTGGGTTAGAGTATGGTCAAGTTCAATCATAATAATGGCAGTCAAAAAGGGCGGGGCTTTCACCCGCCCGGCTGTTTTGATTTACACACGAACCAGTAACGGCCCTTCGTACAGACAGGTGACGGTTTTGCCAACACCATCGGTGTCGTAACCGGGCGAAACTGCGAAGGTAACGCCGGTTTTGGCCTTGCTGTAATCACTAGTTGCGGCCAGGACATCATTGACCCATACGCCTAAAATGGCGGCGTCGCTGTCCGTTGCGGCCTTGTCGGTGTCAAACGGGAATGCCACATCTGAACTCGTGACCTTCCAGCCGACAAGATACGGATAGCCGGTCGAGGCGAATTGCCCCACCTGTGCGGTAGTAGCGCCGTTGGTCGCGCTTGTCCAAGAGTCGCCCCACAGTTTGCGGGTGCTGATGGCAGGCGCGATTTTGTAACGCAAGTCTGCGGTGGCGTCAGTCATGGCGGACGGCATAAACACGACTTTGGCAGAGCTAAAGATATAGCTTTCCCAACGCCGTAACCCGCTGATGTTCTGTGTTTGGCGGGCGAACCACGCGCCCATGATAGGCTCGAAGCCCATTTGGGATGTCTGCAACGGGTTCAGCTTGGCCGTACCAATGGTCTCGGTCTTGACCCCACCCACTGCGGCCTGAATGTTCAACTCTGTGGCCGATGTGGTAAGTTCCGCGTCCATGCCTTCCAGGGCCGGGAGCCAGTCAATCTGTAACGGGCGGTCTTGGCCGACGTGCGTAATTTTGCGCGGCTCGGTGATGTTCATCGTCAGGCCCTTCGGCCCGTAGACGACAAGCCCATAATAGGGCGTCATGTTTGTTGCTTTAATGCGTCCGGTCGTTTGGTCGAGTTCGTAGAATACGGCCAACCGCGTGCCGGAAGCGAAGTATCTATCTTCCATTGTCATGGTATGTACTCCTGTGCGGTTACGGTTAGGCCGCAACCATAGAATTTACCCGCCGGGTCTGTAAGCTGCCCAAACGATGTAACAGAAACTTTCTTAATACTCATGGCGACCAGGTCAATCCTGATCAGCTTTGACACCAATGTATAAACCAGCGTCGCCATGCCGTTATAAAAATCAGAGATACCGCGCCCGGTGCTTAGTTGTGCGTATGCCAGGACGTAGGTCAGGTTGTGCTCATATTGCACGCGGCCCGCGATGACGTTATCAAAGTTTCCCGGAGTCGCTGCGCCTTGCCCCAGCCAGTTAGACGGAGACGGGAACAAGAGCGGGCAATCCCTATCAAAAACTTCCTGCGGGATATTTGACAGGCTCTTGATAGTCAGTCCCGTAATGGTCAGGGCGGCAATGGCGGAGTCGAGGGTTTGAGCGCTCATCCGAATGTTATCCTGCGGTGATTGTGTATTGCCTGCAATGCCTTCGCTGGCACATCTTCGGGCGTCACGAGTAGGCCGCCTGCGGTGATGGTTGTGATCCCGCTCATATTCTCGCCAAAGCGCCGATTGTAGGACGCCTTTGCAATCATGAGACAAGCTTCTTTGATGTCAAGCGGGCAGGATATACCAGTAGCGCCGGTCACTTCGATACACTGCAACGGGTTCCCGTTGTCTGTTTTCCACGTCACGCCGACGGTGGGGATTAGTTGTAATCCGTACTTTGGTACGCTATTGGCTGGCAACAGCACATAGGCAGTAGACGCGATGATTGCCCCGTCGCCATTGGTGACACTTGTAACGCTCGAAAAGTCATCATCAAAATAAAGCGTATTCCCGGCGGGGGTGTCGAAGTAGTGCGTGTCAGATGACGATTGATAGAAACGGCGCTGGGCTTCGGCATCAATATAGCGGGATGCGGCTTCGAGGATGGTTTCGGCAACCGAGTCATCGTCCGAACTGGTGGACGTAATCCGCGCCCAGGACTTGAACTCTGCAAGCGTGGCGTATCCGTTTGTAATCGTCATTCGTCCGCCTCGGTCAAGACTTGCAAGGCTTTCTCTCCGCCCGCTGCCTGAATCAGCGCGTCAACTTCGCCGATGTATTGGTGAGTAATGGCAAGCTGCCCGGTCACAACGCCGTATTGGAAAATCTTGTCACTTTGTTCGTTGAACGCGGTAATCAAATCGGCGTAGAGCTTGTTCGCTTTGTCTTGGTCACGTTCTTCGGCCAATTGTTTCAGGATAGTATTGACCTTGCCCGACAATTCGAACGCCGTTGCTTTTGCCTGTTCTGCCTGCGGCCCAAGGGCGCGCGCTACAATCTCTAATCGTTGCCTTTGCAAAGTGACCTCGCCTGTGTACCCATACAAATGAGCACGCAATAGAATTGATTTATCTTGCAGTGTGACCTTGATACCGCGCCCGGTCGCAATGCCGAGCCAGAATGTAACGCCGTCCCGCTGGGCAAAGTATTCGGTATCGCTTGTCATCTCTACGCCGCAAATCTCAATCTCTTGATATCCCTTGTAGATTGCCAGGGCCAGGGCATAGGCGGCGGATGACGTGAAATACTTTACGGGCTTGCCTGATTTGCGGGCAATGTTTGGCAGTAGTGTTTCGCAAATCTCATCAAGCGGGTATTTCACCGAGGCGGGCACATCCGCAAAAACGTCTTGCATGAATACCGGGTAGTCGTGCGGCTGTTGTAACCATTCGTAGTGACCGGCAAAGTTCGTGTTTCCGGGATTGCGCCAAATCTTTTCAACGTGCATTTGAAACACGCCGTCGCAACGTTTGAACGCCGGGTGTGCACCCGTTTCGTTGAACAGCCAATAGTCTGTATTGCTTTGCTCCCAATCCACGAATGGCAGGGTGATTCTATTTGCTCCGACAATACAGACTTTTGGCTTCATAGGTTATGAGCTGCGCTTGACCAGGAACACGGTAGCCGAAACGCCAAGATTTGGCGTTCCGCCCGCAACGGTGCCGACGTAACGCAGGTTTGCTACGCTGGCAGGGATGGCAAATTCGATTTGCTCAAACGCGGCGGTGTCGGATGAGTTCGCGGTAGTAAAAGCCGCGCCGGTAATGTCGGCAAAGTCAGTAGCCACAGTTGTGGCGCTGCCTTGCAGTTTTCCGGTAATGTTGCCAACGTCGGTAGAGACGGCGCAGTTTACGACCGACTGAGTCGCAAACACCGAGCGTGTACCGGGGGAAGCGAAGTAGCCAGCCAGGGCCACCTGATTGGCGGTAGCCGTTGCGGTGTACTTCGCTTTTACGAGATTCAGGCCATAAATGAGAGACATTGTGACACCATCCTTTTAGGCGGTATAGCCCAGGAATTTCATCATCCAGTAGCGAACCAAATCGCCGCCGACACGCTTGCGCATGTAGACCACGACCTGATCGCGCATCCCCAGAATATAGGGATTGACTTCGACCGAAAGACCAACGCGGTCGATGATGAAGTAGCCCTTCATGTTACCGAGCGCGGCAACGGTTTTCGCGGTGCCCTGCGCATAAGTCGGCATGAACTGATTGCGGGCAGTGGCGTAACCCAAAAGCATGGCCTGATAGTTGTTGCCCAAGTTAGGCCAGGAGTCACCAAGTGACCACTGCGGCAGGGTGGCGGTGCCAGCGTTCAGCGCGCGGATGCGGCTGTAGGTGTTCTTGGCGGCATACCATTTCGCGCCTTCTTCATACTGCGGGGCGAGCGCAGCCTCGACGCCGAACAAGCCGGTGCCAGCTGCGGCGGTGCCCCAGGCCAGGTCAGACGAACCGGTGCCGACATAATCGCCGGAATAGGTCACGCCCGCAACGGTGCTTGTGGAACCCTGCGCAATGCTCGCGGCGGGGTGGGACAGGAAACCGCGCGGTTTGCCGTTGCCGTCGCCATTCGTGAACGCATCTTCTTCACCCAGGCTAAAGGCTTCGGCTCCGAGTTCGGAGATATAGCCCAGGATGTCAAAGCTGTTGTCTTCAATCTGCGCCCGCTGCAAGATGATCGCGGCGGTGGCCAGATGGACAGGGATTTTGATTTGCCCGGATACCGGGTTGGTGGCTTCGGAGATGTCCGAAGTCTGCGCGCCTGCGCCCTGCCAGGTAAAGCGCACGCCGCTGGTGTACTGGTCTGCGGTCGTGGCATAATTGGCCTGGGGGAAGGTCACTTCATTGGTGCCGGTGGTATAGACACTGGCATTGGGCCGCACGCTGGTGACAGTCGCCATGCGTTTGACAAGCTCGGCGCGGAAGTCAGGCGGAAGCCAGGCTTCGCCAGCCGTCCAGGAGCCTTCGTTCAGCACCTTCATGGCACGCCCGGCGCGGTCGGTGTTCTTGGTGCCCATGCCCCGGATGTACTCGGCAAAGGCGTCCTTATACGCGGCGCTTTTCAGGTGTGCGACGTTCTTAGATCCGCTGTAACTGCCCGCAATGGAGTAGATTTCACCACTGCGCGGATCGGCAGAAACGCCGGGGATGTCGCCTTCATCGGGAAGGGCCATGCGGTCAAACGACGCAGCAACGGCAGAACCGGCGGACTTATCGCCCCAATCCTTGACTGCCTTCGCGCGTGTCTGCGCGTCGATTTGGTTTTTCAGACCTTCGGCCTGTTCCACCAAACCTTGATACGATTTCATTTGCTCGCCGGTCAGCGATTCGGACAGGTTGAAGCCGTCCAACTTTTCAATCACTGACTTGAGAGCGGTTTGCAAGTTATCCATTGTTACGCTCCTTTGAGTTTCAAAATTCTTGCACGAAGTTGTAACGCTTCAAACTCCCGCGCCATGTCCGGCGCATCCGGGAGACTAATGCCTAACGATTTGAGAAATTCCGGGCTGCCATCCGTAAGCATTCGCGGCTCACAAGGTTGGTTAGTCAAAGCCGCAGCAAAGAAAGGCCACGTTTTGAGCCAGGTTGCTTTCCCGGTTTTTACCCGTTCGACGTACTGCGGGGCGCTATCGGACGACGTACCCAGCTTGCCCGCCTTGATAAGTGCGTCAATCGCTTTGCGGTACTTGTGGGAGCCGTCCAGTTTTGCAACGTACCAACGCCCAATTTCATCGTCGCCAAAATCCAAAATCGAACCAATAACGGGATTGGCCTTGAACTCGCTATCCTGGGCGTGATCCCACGTAAGCGGGCGGGCGTATTTACCTAATGTCGCATCCCAAAAATCAGTTTTGGGCGTGAAGTATTCCACGTCCAAATCAGCGACTTTCTCACTACCCCACAAGTGGGAGTAACCCCGGATTTCATCGGCCCCGATGGACTTGACGGCCAGCACATCGGCGGGCAGGTCAATCCCTAAACTTTTGGCATAGGATGATTTCAGCATGGTATTGTCACCAACAAGTGACGCGAGATTTTCAAGGGTCATATCGACGGCTTCCGGCTCATCTTCTTCCGGTTCAAGTTCCCGCGTCAATTCAATCAGCGCGGCGGCCTGTTTACGGATGTCCAAAATAGTCAACTTATCCCGGCGGCTATTGCGCGCGCCGCTCTTGCTGGCTTCGGGTTCGTCAGCATACAGCGCCCGCAGTTGTGCGTCAGCTTTGGCGCGCGTGGCATGAGTCGCCACTACTTCCCCGGTCTCCTTGTTCACTACCGCGAACTTGTCATCTTTCTTTTCAATGGCGTAGGGCATGGTATAGCTCCCGGAAAACGAAAAGCGGCGAAATGGTAGAGTTGTCTCTACACATTTCGCCGCTGAGTAATCAGCATCAGGCTAGATGCAAAGTATTAATCTGTAGGATTAGTATATGCTAATCGCAGAGATTTGTCAATGATAAAAAACACCTTTCCGCTTCGCCCTGCGGAAAAATAATCCAACGGCTCGCAACCTTTGCGCGCGCCCTTTGTGGCGGGCCTGCGCCCGCAGGAACTGGTTTATTGTTTTCATCGTAGCCCCAATACGTCAGAAACCCACGCAAAAAATCCGACATTGCGCCCGGCTCTCGTTTCTCTAATTTCTTGCAAGAGATTTAGTTCGTGGTGATGTTTCTCTCTTTCGTCTTGCAACATCAAGCCCATTTGCATAACAATTTCAATAAGCTCGTCTCTTGTTTTGTTTTCGATGGGTTCTCCCATCCAGTACCCCTTGTGTTTAATTTTGTCGCTCATAAGTAATCCTTTACTCCAAAAGTTCGTGTGTCTCTGTGCATATCTGGCCGAAGTCGGTATCGCGCGCGGTGTGTACGTAGTCTCGCATGTTGCCCCGCGTGAATATCTTATCCAACTCTGAAGGCGGGGACAGGTTGATAATCTCGCGTCCATTCTCGCTGTAAATCGTTTGGGCCAGCGTGAAGTGATAGCGCATCCCTTCCATGTTCGGGTTCTTTGCCTGCGGATAGCTGGGGTCAAAATGCTCAAACGATTGGGTGTGATCCACGCCCACAAGTAGCGCCCGCTTGAAGCCCATAAAGAACGCGATTTTCAGGGCCACATAAACGGCAGTGTTGCCGCTCATGTATTTCTCACAGTCAAAGACGAAGGTATCAGCCCCGACCGGGATGTGATTCGGCAATGAGCGCAGGCGGTCAAGCAGCGGGTTAGGCAGAATGTAGCTGCTGATAAACGCGTGCCGGGCCATCGCCGCGACGTTGTAAATTTCTCCGGCGTTGTGGCATAGAACTGTGCTATCGATACAGGTGTAGTATGTGGGATAGAACGGCAAGCGGTTGATGTAGTTACACCCGAACGATGGATACTTGCGCAGCAATTCATCCGGGACGGTTTTCAGGCTCGGCCCGTTTCCAATGATTACGCAGGTTTCGCCGGTGTGGTCAGGGAGTGCGCTCACATTATGCTCTCTAACTTTTTGTGGTGATACTTTTCCCAATCGTTCTTTGTTAGCGATTTGGTGCATTCCTGGCAATACACTTCGTAAAGTATTCTGCCGTCTAACAAGGGGCTTATTGCCGCAGCGGGAATGTGAAATCCCAAAGCGCAAAGGATTTTCCTAATCACAATTCGCCTTCCGTTTCTTCGACAGAATACGTCTCATCAAAGTTCTTTTCCTTGCGGGCGGTCTTGTTCTTTTCTGCGCAAAACGCATCTGCCCGCGCCCTATCAGAGAAAATCTTAACGATACTATCATCGTAGGACTCGCCCCACTTATCATAATCCGTGTGACAAGTAACGGCGTATAGTTTCATGCTATCCACCTATTGAGTTATCCAATTACCAAGCCAGGACGGGCACGGAATACAAAAGATTCGCAGGATGCGAAACTCGTATTTTTGCGTTCTTAGATTATATGCAATCCATTTGTTCCGAACGGGGTAATACATATCACGCTCCCAGGGAGTTGTCGAATACCAATCTATCCACCGGGCGCGCCAGCATTTTGAGATAGTCTCCAATCTCGCGGATGCTGCGGCGCTGCTCGACCAGGAACGGGAATATAAACTCACAGGCGTCATACTCGCCCGCTTCTTCGGCCATGCGGTAGATTTCCTTGATAGTTTCATCGGTCAGGACTTCGCGCGCCATTGCGGCCTGAAAAAAGGCGGTATGGTCATCTCCAGCAGGGGAGGCAACGCGCACAATGTCGCTGATTTCTGGCAGGACGTTTTTGTCTACCAGGAACGCGGCCACTTTTGCGGCGTGCTCCCGTTCTTCATCCGCTGCGTGCTTGCACCACTTCGCAAGGCCGGGCCAGTTGACGTTGTCAGCTTGAACAAAAAGCGCATCATAGGCGGCGCTGTTTTGGCGCTCGGTGGTGTGCCATTCTTGGAATGCCTGGGTTAGTGTGCTATCCATTCTTTTGCTCCCATTGTTCACAGCTTGCATTGTCGCGGGTCATGCCGTGCCCTTTTGCACACAGGCCTTCCCAATAGCCCTTTAGTTTGTTGTTAGGGTTCCAGTGTCGGCATTGGTCGCAATTGCCCTGAAAGGCAATCACGGGGACAGGTACAATCGGGGGGATTTCAGCGGGTGTAGATGCTTTCTTTCTGCTCATAGTTTTACATTCTCCATTGCTTTTGTGACATCATCGATGGCGTCTACCATCGCTTTGTCAAGGTGTTCGGTGATATTCTTCCCAGCCTTTACCCAGCCCACCATTGCGGGTTGCCGGGCTTGCCATTTGTCGTTTTGCGTCCAGCGCGCGCCTTCGGTGTCATTTACGATTGTAGCACGTTCACCCTGTTTCACAACGTGCCAGCCAGCCGATGTAATTCCAAAGCGGTTTGATGTTCCGGGCGTGATTGACCCTTCACGGATGCGGGCCATCACATAGCGGCGCTGCTTGTCGCTCACAAACGTTTTACCATAGGCGGATTTGCGAGAGACGTATTTATACTCAGGCTCTACCTTTAGCGCCTTGACCAAGTTCTCCGCTACGGCTTCGACATACACACCGCGCCAAATACGCGGCAACTGCGATGTCACGAAGCTCGAAACATCGGCAAGGTTACGCACGCGGACGTGGATTGTCTTGGTCGTGATTTTCACTTGGGCAACTCTTTCATCCTTTTGACGCCTTCGTCTATGTCATACGAAAGGTCGCGCAAACTAATTTCCAAGTCTTTTTGCAGTATAGCCCTATTTTCTTGATAGTTTCGTTCGAGTTCGCTTAGCTTAAGATTACTATTGTAAATCATGCGGCTTTTCATTTCGTCAAGGCATGATTGGCAATAGAGTAAAAAGTATCCCGTCTTGGGGAAGACGGCAACAGCGTCAACTTCTGGGTGATTGTCGCATTTCATTTTCGCTTGCCTTTCTTTTCTCCGCGCGTGACAATCCAGGTGTATCCCAAAACAAGGACAGACCAGACAAACATGAGCGGCGTCAGCGTTCTTATGACGTGCTCGCTATCTCTGAAAAAATTCATACCGGACGGTTCAAGGCTCATAGTGTTCTTTCTCCACTATTCCATTATACGCCCAATGTCAACTATACGTTGCGTGCCGTCGCAATTGTAAGCAACCGGTCAAGGGCGTTAGCCGTGCGGCGCTTGTTGGTGTTTTCGAGCCGACACTGGCAATGCCAGCCGCCGCACTCAATCAGCGGGTTCGGGGCGTTTTGCGGCTTGAATCCACTTATCTGCCATTCGGTTGCATAAGCAACAATACCATTCAGGGCTAAACACGTCTCGCACTTATCTTCCGTATCGCCTTCAATCCAAACCAGTTTACCACCAGTCTCGGCGGTGATTTGCATAATCGCGTCATTCTTTGCCTGAGTGTACCGATTGGCCCATAACTCAGCGCGGGATTGTAGCGGCTCAATGGGTGACTTATCCACGCGGGCGTCGATAATGGCCTTGTAATAGCCGTCCACATATCCGGCCTGTTCGTCAGCAAGTGCGGCGGCGGCTTGTTCCAAATAGGGCGGGAGCGGGAGCGCGTTCCCGTCGTCTGTCCACGCTTCTTCATAAGCCCGGCGCATCTGCCCACGTATCAAGTTTTTGAGCGTATCGACAAACTCCCCGCCGATGAAGCCATCGTAAAGCGACTTTACCAGGCGCTGGATGGTCTTGGAGAAAAACGGCAGGGACTTCATGACGGGGACAGCCTGAACGCATAACTCAATCGGCGGTGCGATGTTGTTCACATCGCACCACGCGAACGAGTATTTTAGAGCGATTAAGAGAGCATCATTCATTAGTAAATCCCAACAGGAGCGCCGCAGTGGGGGCAGTTTGTTTTCACTGCGGCCCAACCATTGCAAAAAGAGCACTTGACGATTACGGGTTCGTTTGTGTTTTTCTCGAACGGAATAAACTCTATTCCTTGCCCCAGCACAACCGTTCTACCGCTGCTTATGGTAGATTCCCATTCGTATCGTATTCTGTCGGCTTCTGCTTGGGAAAGTCGCCTGTCCGCTTTGAGATACCCGGTCGGAGTTATCATTTCGTCACTTCCTTCATCGCCTTACTCATTTGCTCAATCAGCGCCGGAGCGGCATACATCGCCACAATTGACGCGGCGTGCTCCGGGGATAGGTGCTTGAACTCATAAGCCGGAATGTCGGCGTACTTGCCTTCCTTGATACGGTGCTTTGCAAACGCCTTGAATTTCTCGGCTTCTTCCTTGGCTTCGTCGCCATCCTGTTCGGGGGGCTCTACGGCGTCCATAGCGGGCTTTTGCTCACCATCGGGGGAAATGATTTTACCATCCTGCGCCATTGCAAGCGCCGGGGGCGGCTCTGGTGGGTTTAATTGGTCTTCCTGCGTCTTGGCACCACCGGAGCCAATAAATACCGGTTCATCGTCAATCGGGTCATAGCCGATAATCTCGCGGGCTTCATCGCGGGTGATCAGGTTGGATTTTGCATCTTCCCGCGCGCGGGCGTGCAATGCATCGCTTTCTTCCTGCAGCACCTTTACGCTGCGCAAGTCAAACTCAACGCCATATTTTCGGTAATCCTGGTCGAACTGCGGGAGAAGTTGCTGCCAAAGGTTATCCGCGATCCAGTCCCATTCGGGAACCGTCACGCGCTCCGCCTGTGCTTTGCGGGCTTCGGCGTAGTTGTTGTACGTTGCAACACCAATGCCGACTTTTGCCGAAATAACCAACGGCGATACGCGATAGGTCATGCAAATGCGCGATTCGCTGCGGGCGTCAACTTCCGGAAATACCATCTCGCGAAAAGTGTTTTGCGTGGGCTTGAATTCGATACCCTTGCCCAGGACGGCAATTTGCCCGGCGTTTTCTGCCCCGCCATGTGACTGCTGCCACAGGACGCGCGCGCGCGTAGCTTCGGCGTCATTTAGCGCCTGTTCGGTTTTCAGCATCCCGCCCAGGAACGCGCCGTTTGTCAGAAAAGCCTTGACCATCTCGGTCATGCTGGTGTCTGTGCCGATGATACGCAATGCAACAGCGGTCGGGCTAAGTCCTTTCAGCAGCGGCCACAATGGATCGAAGTATTGTAGATATAGCACGTCCGCAACGGGAATATCAAGCGGGGGCAGTCCGTAGGGTTGATAGCGTATGGCGCGTAGTGGCTGGCCTTCCCCGCGATAGGTAGAGCACCAGTCCGGGCGCATCGGCCACAGGGCAATTGGTTCCCCGCGATTATTGCGCTCAATTTCCCAATAGCACACGCCAGCAATCAACAGGTAAGTTTCGGTAATCCGCAACCATTCGGCCAGGGTCAGGTATCCGGGGCATGGCTCCCGCATCAGCAAGGTAAGCGGATGGTCTTTGATTTCTTCGTCAGTTTCACCGCTCAGGCGCTTGACCAATACGCGCTTTACGGCCGCGAGATTTTCGGCGCGTTCGTTGATACACGCGTAGGCCAATTCATTCTCACGGTATCCGACTTGTGCCAACGGGTACGGGCTGGGGGTCTGATACTGCGGACTTGTGACTTCATAGGTAGGGTAGAACTGTGCGTAGGCTTCATTGGCGCCTTCCGGTTTCTGCTGGGTACTGTATGCCGGTTTCCCGCGCCCAAACATGGTAGGCAGACTGCCAATTAATCTATTCCAAAATGATGTATCGTTAGGCATTCGGTTCTCCTCGGGGCGCACCGCACGCAGTACAATTTCCCCTTTTATCGTTTTCTGTTTGTCCGTGACAATATGGGCACGTAGCCGTGAGCCTAAGTCTCGGTACTCTGTATTCATTCTCTGCCAGAAATAGGTCAGTAGACGTGCTTACATCTTCGTCAGGAAGAAAACTACTAGAACAAGAGTAGTACACTACCGACCGATTACGATAATTTAGCATTGACGACTCCTTCAAGAATACCAACAGGGCGCATGTTTGCGCCCCGCTTTCGTTCGGCGCGCTCTTCGGGGGTGTACCCGGACAGGTACCAGTCTATACCTTCGGGCGCAAAGAATC
>Ga0209323_10000389_pt1 | contig 28326 bp, 44 predicted proteins | sample Rifsed19ft2_FD_184014 | JGI IMG/M metagenome (GOLD analysis project Ga0209323, IMG submission 184014) | Soil microbial communities from Rifle, Colorado, USA - sediment 19ft 2 (version 2) | ecosystem: Environmental > Terrestrial > Deep subsurface > Rock core/Sediment | place: Rifle, Colorado...
ACGAACCGTCTGGAAAATAACAACCAAACCATTCAAAGAAGCACACTTTGCAGTCTATCCAAAAGAACTTTGTGAAACTCCAATCAAAGCGGGATGCCCTGAATTTGTTTGTAATAAATGTGGGAGGCCGAGAGAAGGAATTATTGAGAAAGAATATATAAACCAAAGAATAAGTGAAAATGAAAAATATAGTCCTTCTAACAAAATGTTTGGAACAAATGTTACTTATGGAAGGGGGAAACTTATAATTAAAAATAAAGGTTATATTTCGTGTTCTTGTAATGCAGGATTTTCTGGTGGAATAGTTTTAGACCCATTCTTCGGCTCAGGAACAACAGGATTGGTTGCCTTAAAACAAAACAAACAATTTATTGGAATTGAATTAAATAAAGAATATATTGAGATAGCAAATAAAAGACTTAAACCTTATTTAGAGCAGGAGAAATTAATATGACATTCACCGACGAAGAGATGAAAATTTGGGAAAAGCAGAACATCAAAAAGGTAGAGCGGGAAATTTATGAAAAATCATACAAAGTAAATGAAGATGAAGACGATTTGGAGTTTTTAGATGAAAACTAATACAATACTTAATGGGGATGTTTTGACTCGTTTAAGAGAATTACCAGAAAATTCAGTAGATGCAATAATAACAGACCCACCTTATGGATTAGGATTTATGAATAAGGAATGGGATAATCCAGAAGAGCATAGAAGATTAGTTGAAAGGGAAAGACAGAGAAGTGAGGAAAGATTTAAAGAGGGAAAAAGTCCAACAACTGCACCATTTACTTCAAGTGTTAGACCAGGACTTGCTATTAAGGGAGCAAAGGAAGGGAGATGGTATCAGGAATGGTTTGAAATTGTTTGTAGAGAATGTCTCCGAGTTCTGAAACCAGGCGGATACCTTTTATCTTTCGGTGGAACACGAACATATCATCGTATGACTTGCGGAATTGAGGATGCTGGTTTTGAAATAAGAGATTGTATTATGTGGATTTATGGGTCGGGATTCCCAAAAAGTTTGAATATTGGAAAACAGATTGATAAGATGCCTTATAGAATTGAAAGAGAAAAAATAAAGAATTACCTTGCTGAATGGATTAATAAGTCTGATAAATCAAAGAAACAAATTGATAAAGAATGTGGTTTTAGGGCTTGTGCTTATACAAGAATTTCTTATAGGGATGATGATGGTTGGGGTTCTGCTTTACCTACAGAAGAAAAGTGGAAAAAGATGAAAGAGGTAATCGGTTTTGATAATACTTGGGATGAATTTATTAAGGAAGCAGAGAGACAAATAATAGGAAAAAAGAAAACAGGATTCTTTGAGAAGAATGAAATCTTTGAACAAGATAATGAAGGATATGGAACAAACGATATTACTCTCCCTGAAACAGATTCAGCAAAGCAATGGGAAGGATGGGGAACAGCTTTAAAACCTGCTTGTGAGCCTATCGTGGTAGCAAGAAAACCATTATCTGAAAAGAATGTTGCTTTAAATGTATTGAAATGGGGAACAGGCGGAATTAATATTGATGAGAGTAGGATTGAAGGACAAACTCCAAATAGAAGGGCAGATACAGAAGCATTTATTCCTACAACAGACCATCAATGGGGAAGCATAACAAAAAGAACCGAATACAATAATACACAAGGTCGCTTCCCAGCAAACATAATTCTTGACGAAGAAAGTGCAAAGATGTTAGACGAACAAAGTGGAGAGAGTAAATCAAGTGGTGGAAGAATTGGAAATAAAGAAGGGGCTTATGGTGGGTTGGGAGCTATTGGTTTTACAAAAGAGTATTCAAAAGGAGACCCTGGATTTGGAGACAAAGGAGGAGCATCTCGTTTCTTTTATGTAGCCAAAGCAAGTAAGAGTGAAAGGAATGAAGGGATGGATGATTTTGAAATTAAAGAAGAGAATCTACAAGGATTAGATACAAGAGGGAGAACTCTTGAAAGAGAGGATGGAACAAAAACATTAGTAGAAAGATGGAAAGGTTCTCCAACAAAGAACAATCACCCAACAGTTAAGCCAATCAAATTAATGGAATATTTAATCAAACTCGTAACAAGAGAGGGAGCAATTGTTTTAGACCCATTCATAGGTTCTGGAACTACTGCAATCGCCTGTCTAAAACTCGGCAGGAAATTTATAGGAATAGAAAAAGAACCTGATTATGTTAAAATTGCAGAGGCAAGACTTAAACCATTTCTTGAGCAGGAGAAACTAATATGACGCCTAAACAGAGACTTGCTTTGATTGTTTTTAATGAATACAAATGTCAAATTTGCCGAAGATTAGGAAGAGCAGCTTCACTTCCCCCTGAAGAATTGGAGATACATAGAATCCGTGCAGGATATGAAGGAGGGACATACGAAGACCATCGTAATCTTCTTGTTCTATGTAAAAATCATCATGAAATAATTAATTCAGCACAAAGAAAAAGCATAGGAATAACATCATGAAACCATTAGCACCACTTGAACAACGCCCTAAGTTTGAATGCCCTAATTGTAAAAAGAAGTATTCTCAACTGCATCTATGTCTTGATAAAATAAGAAGATGTAGAAATTGCAGCAGAAAAAGAGTCACAAACAAGTGGTATGTTCAATTTCATCATAGAGGTCAAGGATTGATAGGAAAGTATTCATTAACAAACAGAGAGAAATCAATCTTGCTTAATCAATTCATGAATCAAGGATTATCTAACGAAGAAGCCTGGAAGAAAGTGAATTATCATATCTATTTAATTAGACAGAATTATTGGAAAATGAAGAAATTAAGAAAATTTGAATACAAACAGAAGAGACAAGAAGAGCAGGAAAAAATACAGCAGAAAAAAGCATTTGTAGAGGGATTACGATGACCTTTTTTAGGTATTGCTCCAAGTGTGGGAATAGATTCAACCCAGAAACAAAGCATCAAAGACTATGCAAACCCTGTTATAATGATATACGCTATGCAAATTTTATAAGGATGATTAACTTTAGAACAGGAAATAAACTGGAGGAAATAAAAAGACATAATGGATGAAGAAAAACCAAAAGAGGAGAAAGAACTGAAGTTAGGGGATTTTTTAGTAAGTCTTGACAAGTTTGTCAAGGATTTATCTGAAAGAGTAACAGCTTTAGAATCTGCTCTTTGGAGAATGAAAAATTCAATATGAATCAATGGTGGTTTTGGGCAATCATTGTAGGAATAGTATCAATATTAATATATTTGTATAGAAGACTATGGAAAACACAGAGTTAGAAAAATTAAGGAAAAGACTGAACGATTTAGAGGAAAAGGACAAATTAGAAAGAAGAATCAAGGAATTAGAAAAGATACCCAAAATAGAAGTTCCCAATCCACAAATTCCACAATTTCCTATTCCAATGTCTCAACCCTTACAACAACCAAGAGAAGTTCCCACAACTCCAGATAGGCCAATTTATCCTTCTGTTTCAGGAGAATTAGAAAGAGGGATGCAGGGAATCAATCAAGGGCTTCAGAATATGCCCCATGTAATGATTCCTACAGGAGAAGGAATTAAGTATACCCCACAAGAAGCACAAAGAATGAACAACATAAAAAAATGGGCATTATGGATTTTAATTAGTTTAGTAGTCGGATATTCTGTTTGGAGAATTGGTTCAATCTATTTACAATGAAAAGAAGAAAAAAACGAGAACTTTTAAGAAAAAAATGTAAAGAAGTGGCAAAATTAGCCTTTGAAATCAATCCAAAAGCTAAATCAATTATGTTCATAGCAAACATGGGGGAATTAGTTTTACCTAAGAAGGACAAAATTGAGCAATTATACGGAATAGAAATAAAAAATGCCAAAGGAAATAAAGTTCACACAAAGTAATTCAGCTTATGGCCAGTTAAATGGTATGATGAGGATTATAGGACGCTATGTTTATTATCCAAACAATTCATCCCCCCAAGTAATGCAAGTCATAAGCCAATTAGCAGAAAAAGGAGCTGAAATAACCTATGCAAAAAGATGGATTCAAATAAATATGTTCAAAAATCAGAGTTTAGTCAAATTAGGAAATGAGGAATTTGATGTATCTGTTTTATTAGACAGGGAGATAGAGGAGAAGTTATATAACTTTTACATGATCCAGTATCAGAAAGCAAATTTTAATGTGGTTGGAAAGGAAATATAAGAAGCACAGGTTTCCCTGTGCGTCTCTACCATACTTCCACATTAAGTAGCACCCCAACATGGATAGAATATGGCAAAAAAACAAGGTAAACAAACTTTAAAAGACTTTGGAGAAGATGCAGGCGAAGAAATAATAATAAGAAAACCATCCACAAAAGAATTTTTCCATTATTTGTTTGTAGGACTAATCTTTTTTATTGGTTTCTTTATAGCTTTTAACTTGTTTTTCGGAATAGTCGCAGCCTATTACTCTTTTGCCTATATTACTAATTCTCAAAATTTGATAGATTCACTCCCTTCCTTTTTCAGATTCTGGTCTATTTTATGGATAATTTTAGCCTTTTCATTAATTGGGACTTATCTCTCAAGGAGAAACAATGAATGAGAAGTCCATTAGATCTATTCTTCAAGTTAGGAGACAAGGTAACAAAAGGGGATTTGAAAAAGAAGGCTGATTTTGACTATTACCTACTTTGGATAATGTTTATTGCTTTTTCTTTTATTTTTATCAGCAATTTCTATAATTTTATCTATTATGTAAAGACAGACTGGATTACTTCATTGAAATATCTTGGCTGGTCTGGAGTCATGACTGCAATAATGTGGTTTCAGTATTATACATTAAAAGGAATTAGAATGTCAAGGGAAATGCAAAAAAATCTGTTAAATCAACCAGTTAAAGAAGAAGTTTTAGATTCAAAAGAGGATATGCTAAAGGAGTTTTCAAAATAGAATTTTAAAAAATGCCATCAGGAATATACCCAAGAACAGAAGAACACAAAAGAAAACTAAGCAAATCACATAAAGGGAAACCAACATATTGTGGTTTTTGTCGTCGTGTAACTCCACATAAAAATTATAAGTGTGAGAGGTGTAAATGAAAAATAAAATAATCTCTATCCTTTTATTGATAAATTTTTGTATTTATTTTGTAATCTTATTCATTAGTATAAACCAGTTTTGGGTAGGATTCCATAATATAGATATAGCTTACAATTTTAAAAATCCTAATCTTAGAGATATTGGAACAGACGGAGTAATAAGAACTCTTGATGAAGCTTATTTGATGGGTCTAAGGCAAATACAGAGGGGTTTTTATTTTAGTGTTTTAAGTTCTTTTGTCATAGGAATTACTATTTTTAAAATAATCAGATTAATCAAATGAAGATAATAAAAACCAAGTATGGAATAGCAAGCAGAGTCGGGGATGACATCTTTATCAATAAAGAATTGTTAAAATATCCTAAATTATATTGGGCTATTCTTGATCATGAAATGTCCCATACATCTGGTTGGACTCTGCATGATTTAAAGATAGACTTAACAAACAAACACTTAAATGGATTAAAAAAAGATTATTATAATTTTATCCTAACCCATCCTAAATCCTGGACAGAATTCCTTCCGATAAATTTATACAAAGGAAATGTCTCATTCAACCTAACTTTAATTATTTTCTATAGTCTTTTCTTAATCTTTGGAGGTTTAATATGGTCATTGATACATGGAGTCTTTTGATAGGGATAGGAATCGGAATAATTTCTTCTTGTCCTATCTGGAGATATTCAAAAGAATGGGTCAATCAATTAACTAAAGGATATGGAAAAAGATAAAGAATAATGGTAGCAATTAAAGGAAAATCAGGGATATATTTTAGAACAGAAGAACATAGAAAAAATATAAGTAAATCAAAAAAGGGAGAAAAAAATCCAATGTGGGGAAAAAACCATAGTATAGAATCCAAAAGAAAAATTAGTGAAGGAAATAAAGGAAAAAGACCAAAAACATCAGAAACTATGAAAAGATTGTATAAAGAAGGTATTTTAAATGCAAAAGGAAGAAAACAAACATTAGGAAAACATTGGAAATTATCTAATGAAATAAAAGAAAAGTTAAGAAAAATTGCATCAAATAGAAATTATCTCCATTCAGAAGAATCCAAAAGAAAAATTAGTGAAGCAAGGAAAAAACAAATTCTTCCCAAGAAAGATTCCTTAATAGAAGTCAAAATTCAGAATTTCTTAAAACAATTAGGAATAGAATTCTTCACTCACCAATATATGCACATAGAACATGGATACCAATGTGATATATTTATCCCCTCAAAGAATCTATTGATTGAATGCTTTGGTGATTACTGGCATAAAATTCCCTATGGAAATCTATTAGATTCTTTAAGATGTCAAGAATTAAGAGAGAAAGGATATAGAGTTTTAGTATTCTGGGAAAGAGAAATTAATGTTATGGAATTAAATGATTTGAAGAACAAATTGAAATATGGACGATAAATCTTTTTATATTTCTTTCAAAGAATATCATCAGCATGATGTCTGGGGAAGATTTCTTGAATGGCTTGAAAAGGTAACTAAAAGGAGGAAGCATGAACAAAAGAACAAGCGTAAGAAATGAAATAATAGTCTATTTATTCATAGCTATTGTCTGCCTTTCCTTAATAATTTATCTCCTGAATAGTTCAAAGAAATACTCTTGTAACCAATGCTCTGTTGAATTCAAAAGCAGATTGCCTATAACAAACTTTGAAAAAACACTTGTCGTAAACATCACAGATTTATACAATTACTACTCAAACAACCAATGCCTTGTTCAATGGGATGAAAACCAGGGATATTACAAGAATGGATAGTCTTAAAGCAGTCAAGATAATAGCTTTAATCTCGGCTTTGATATTGCTTATTACTTTTTGGATTGTGCCTAAAACTAATTGTGATAAGTGTTCCTTTGACTTAAATGGAAAGAACATAAGTGCAGAGAAGTTAATGGGGGGATATTATGAAGAATGTATTAATCATCCTCTTGCTCAATCATTTCCCTCAAGTCCTCAGAACCAAACTGAAGATAACTCTCAGTAGTTCCTAAGTTTGAATGTTCAAGTATCTGCTGAACCTTTCTTATATCTCCAGCACTTGTGCTTCTCTTGACCATGTCTATAGCAAAACTATGTCTAAAATGGTGTGGGTGTGGCCTTTTAGTTCCAACATAATAAATTCCCACTTTAGCAGCCCTATCCCTAACTATTTGAAATACCCTTTGCCTTGATATGTTGATTACCTTATCAAAGGCCTGTAAGCCTTCACTTTCTATATAGGACTTTAATAGTTTCAAAGTAAAGTCATCTATGGGTTTGATTCTCTTGGTTGGTTTTTTCTTCTTTTCAATATTCCATAAGATATGTCTATCCTGGAAATTAATATCTCCCACCTTCAACATAAGAATCTCCCCAACCCTTCTTCCTGTCTTCCAAAGAAGTCTTATTAATACTCTGTCCCTTAGATTCTCACAAGCATTATAGATAGCCTTCCTTTCCCCAGACTTAAAGTATCCCTGTAGGTCTTTCATCACCTCTGTAAAATTTTCTTTCTGCATTTTAAACACCGATATTCAGTTTGAACATTTTCAGTTTACAAATCTTATATTTTGTTAAATTCTTTTGGAAATTTAATTTTTTATCCTCCTATAAACGATTATATATATAATATTAGATATTTGATACGATAGGATGATAGGATATTCTCTATAACTTTGATTCCTCCATAATCCTTTCTTTAGATTTAATTTGACTAACTTCTGGACTACTATTCCCTTTAATTTTTTCCATAACTCTCATCTCTCTCCATATCCTTCTTATAGTGGCCTCAGAGCATTTGAGATAGACAGACTGTTCTATTGCAGTTTTAATACCCTGTTGTTCAAGATCTTTAATCCTTTTCCATCTATCTAATTTCTCTCGATTAAGTCTATCCTGATAATTTTCAATATCTGTATTAATATCAAAGACCTTGCTGATTTTTCTTGAATCAACCTTCAATATCTGATACTCTGCCCATATATCTTTAGGTATCTCCTGGACATTAAAATAGAACCAATAATTTAATGTCTGCTGCTCCATTCTTACTATAGCGGGCATGTCCCTTTCATACATTTTCTTCCTTCCCCATTTCTTGAATTTCATCTTATAGCTTTCATCCATGTGCCAAGGATCTTTTGCATCCTTGTCTTCATCTCTCTTATAAACAATGGCCAAGCCTCTTTGTGGGAGGTTAATCCAATATTTAATCCTAAAGTTTCTAAAATTCTCTGCAAAGTTCTGGAATCTCGGCATAATCAATGCTGTGCAAAGAAAGTGACCTTCTCTTTCTACATCATATAATTCATTAAGTTTCTGCTGGACTTTTTCATACCATTTTTGTTTATGTAATCCTCTGCTTGCTTCATCAACATGTAAAAAGGAATACATAGGTAACTTCATATAAGAATTCTCTATTTCTTTACTTGTAGGAATGAAACAAATGTTTACATCAAATTCATATTCAAAATCAACCAATAAACCGATTATAGAAGCCAATTGACTTTTCCCTGAAGAAGGATATCCCGTAATGGCTATGACATAATCATATTCATCCCTCAAATCTTTCCTTACAAGTTTACAAAATAGTTTAAGATTCTCGTCAATTCCCTCTAAAAAACTCTTTAATCTCTCCCTAAGTTTTCTTGTTTGAATTGTTACTTCCATTTTTCCAAAAATTCTTTAGTTTAGACAGACTATCTATCAAATGCTTATTTGCTATATAAGTGCCTAAGGTAACGCCTATCCCTGTAAATAACCCACTTATGGCCAGTCCGATATAGATTTCAGTATTGCTTATATTTTCAATCATACCTCAGGCATGCCTCCCGCTCTTTCTCCTCTTCCCATCCCCGCTTTTATCTTGGCTTTGGTATCAAGATTTCTTTTAACAAGAATTCCAAGCCCAAGAATCTGCTTCATTCCCATCAATCTTCTTTTAATATCCATTAATTTGTCTGTCAGAATATGAACAAAATTATCTGAAGGAATAATTCCTGAATGAATGCCTCTTTCCCATATTCTTTTCTTTTCCTTTGCGAATTCAAAGGCCTTGTCTATTTCTTCAGTTATTTCTTTAACAGAAATAAGAGGTCTCCAGCTGTCATATAAAATATTCAATCCTGAATAAAGATGCTGAATCATGTCTAATGTAGGCATATACACAGAATTAATTTCTGAACTCCAATGCTCTATGTATTTTAGCCATTGATTGTATCTTTCAAAGTCAAACTGCCCCATAGAATATTCAGACAAAAATTTGGGTCTGTATCCTGGCTTATTTAATTCAGAACTTTCTTCTTCCATGTTGGATGCTTAAATTAAGAATATCGTTAAATTTATAAACTTTGCATACTTTCGCCCTATGAGACGCAAATACTAAATGGTGTCTCAAAATCTCATTTACGACTATGATGATTTAGTTTATGGAATTGTAAAAAATTATCCTCCCTCTAAAGCAAAAAAATTAAGGGAAGTAAACCAAAGAGAATTTCTTCATTCTCCTGAATTGATAAAAAAATATGGTTTCTGGTCAAACACAGATAAAGATTTATATCCTAATTTCGCAGATTCTTTTCCCTTCGATTCAACAAGGCACGGATTGGTAGCCCCACAAACAGAAACACTTCAAGAATCACAAGCAAGACTCGGTTTAACACCTCAAAGAAGACTTATACAACAACCCCAATTCCAAGTCCAGGAAATTCAACCAGAAAAATCAGCACAGGAACAAGAAATAGAATCTCTGCAACATAACATAAAAGTCACTTCTGAAAGAATAGAGGAGCTCAATAAAACGAGAGGCAGCCATACACAGGGACAGAGTGCAGCTTATGCTGATTTAGTAGACACGCTTCCACGATTAGAGAGAAAGTTAGCCCTGATGGAAGAAGGATACTCTGAAAATTATGCAAGGGAAGTAGCGTTCAGGAGAGCAAGTCCTGAAAGAAGACAAGCAGAAACACAAGCAAGAGATATAAGGAATTATGAGAATTTTTATAGAAATTCGTTGATAGGTGGAGGATATACAAGAGAAGAAGCACAAAAGATAGTAGAGAGAAACAGACCATACTACAAACCAGAATACGGGGAGGCGGTAAAAGATTACATGAAGAGTGCAGGAATTCAGTCAATACAACCAATAAGTCCAAGTGATTTGAGACAATCAGCACAAACACAACAATCATTACCTCCTGAAGTTTCAAAAAGAATTTCAAACATACAAAAAGATTATCAAAAAGCAGGATATACAAATAAGCAATCTTATACTCTTGCACTTGAGAGTGAAAGGCAGCAAAGAAGTTTTATTCCAGGAGAAGCAGAGCAAGTTTTAAAAAGAGCAGAAGATTTAGAAAAAGATGGGTTGGATAGACCTTATACCAGAGACACCAGGGGGTTGGGCATTCAGGATACTGGAGATATTCGTTCTTTTTTTGGTCTTCAGGTGGATTTATCGAAAGTTAAAGAAATCCCCTCAAAAGCATGGGGAGAAATCAAAGAATTAGAGAGTTCTATTTTTAGATTAACAGAAGAAGGTTATAAAGATTTAGGAATAAAAACAAAAATTGTTGCTCCAAGTTATAGTCCATTTAGAGGTCTTAAAGGAGGAATAGATTTGTTTGGATTATCTGGAGAAGGAATTACAATAGAAGAATTAAAAAAAGGTGAGAAACCAGATACAATTAAATTAAATAAAGCAATAGAAGAAACAAGCAAAGCAACAGAAAATCTTAATAAATACAAAGACTTGATTCAGGGTGAAACATTCATAGGCACAGAGGAAGAATATAAAAATTATCAAAAAGATTTCTTAACTTACGAAAAGAAATTTCAAGAATATGAATCATTAAAACAAAAGGTAGAAGAGAAGACTTCAACTTTATTTGGGGTTCTAAAAACAGGTGGGGAAGAATTATTATACAAGGCAGTTCAATTATCTCCAGAAACTCCTGGTGGATTTGCATTAAGAGGGGCAGAAGCATACGGAATTTATAGATTAGGGGCAGGAGCATTAAGACAAGCAGGAAGAGTTTATGCAGGCCTTGCCCCAGAAGAACAATTAGTTCTTAGTAAAGGAGTAAGTCCATCTTTGGATATTTTTATTGGTTATGAAGGAGTCAAGGGATTTATGAATCCTGAATTATCTCCAGGACAAAGAGTAGTTAGTTTGGGATTTGGTTTGACAGGGATTGGTTCTTTAACAGGTAAATTAACAAAAGCAAACTTAGAAGCAGTAACAAAGATAGACGATTTAGCGAAGACAAAACCTAAAATAAATCCTGTAATCAAGCAGCAATTCTCTGTGGATGACGCAGTTTTAATAAGAACAGAGACAGATGGCTCTAAAGTCTGGCAAGTGAATGGAGAAGTAAAGACTTTCATCAAAGACGCAAAGACAGGAAAGACAATAGAAAAAATATCAACAGAAACTTATTCAGAAGTTGTCACCTCACAGACTAAAGAAGGGGCAATTAAAGCCACGACTGAAACATACACTTCTTCCCTTGAAAAATATGGTGTCAGAAAATATGATGGAAAAGCAACAATAAAAACACAAGCTGGAAAGGCAAGTGGAGAATTTACATTTAGGCCATCAGATATTAATGAAAGAATAATGATTGGAAGAGGAGAAAGCACGATTTATGATTATGGAAGATTCAAGGGAAGAATGACTCCTGAAGAAATAAGACTAAGACTTTCACCTAAAAAAGCACAAGCCGAACAAAAAGCGATGACCGAAATTCTTGGAATAGATATTGGGGAAAAAGAAGCAGAAAGAAAATTAGGCGACTTAATAGTAAAAGGCAGAGAAAGAGGAACACTTAGTTTATATCGTGCAGATGTTTATCCTGAAAGACTTGCAGTCAGGCAGTATTATAGAAGAGTAGAGCCAGAATCCTTTTGGAAAAGATTCCTTGAAATACCAGAAGAAAAGTTAGTCCAACCTTATGTAAGAAAATTCTCCAAAGAGCAATTAGGCAAGAGAGAATTTCAATTTGGGTTGTCTACTTCATTCAAGCCTGAAGATATGATTGCTAACCTTAAAGGAATAGAATTTGAAGAATTAGGATTGAAAGCCAGACTTCCAAAAACAAAACCCAAAGTAACCAAGCCTTTCTCTTGGCTGGAAGATATTCAAGTAAAGGAAATACCAGCAAGAGAATTACCAAAAGTAATCAAACCATCAGAAACAGGAGATTCTCTTAAATTAATATTTGGAGACACAGAAAAGGTTGCAGCCAGACAAGCAGCAGAAGCAGAAGTTAGACAAGTAATTAAACCAAAAGTTAAGCCAAGAATAAAACCATCAGAACTGGGAAAATTATGGCAAGGAGAAATATTTGGAATAAAAGGAATAGAATTACTTGGATTGGGAGTTAAAGAAAAACAAAAGACAAAAGAGCAATACAGATTCGGAAAGATAGGATTAGCTAATTTAGGTCTATCTCTTGAAAGAGAAAAAGTAGAAGAAGGACTTATCCAACCAGTCTTATCAAAACAACCCTTAGAATTAAAGCAAGTTTCAGAATTAGAAATGGGGATACCTGGAAAAGGGACTGGAACATTCTTTTTCCCAATGGAAGTTCCCCCAACAGAACCAACAATCATAAAACCAATCTACTTGCCAAAAGGAAAAGAAGAATACAAAAAAGAGAAACCCTATGATGCCTATGGTTATATTGACGCAACTAAAACAAACAAGGCAAGATATGAAAAACTGAATGAAGAACCCTTGACATTAACAAGTGCATTAGGTCTCATGGCAAGATATGTGGATGAGAACATTTCAAGAAGAGGAAAGGTAACTCCAACACCTGCAGAAATACAAAAAGGAAAGAAAGGAAAAGAATCAAAGAAAATTCTACCAAAGGCACAAGATACAAAAGATGATTATTTTGAGATTTACAATCAGAAGTTCAGGCCTTACAGAGTTCAAAGAGGACAAAAGAAGCCACTTAATCCTGGAACTTATATTGAAAAGGAAAGATTTGCGTTAGACAGACCTGGGGAAGTAAGAACAATCCAAAAAGAAAAGAGGAGGGCAGAATCAATAAAAGACTTCTTCGGTATCTGACTATGCAAATTTTATAAGGATAGAAATACAATTTATTATAGCACCCCAACATGGAAACACCAATACAAACAAGTCAGATGAATTATACCATGCCTTCCCAATTACAGGAGGCATTGAGTTCTATGTCTTCATTGACAAAGCATTTACTGGAGATTTCAAAGACATTGACTTTTCTTAGAAGAGAATTTCGTGGAGAGGCATTATACCAAGATGACAAAGGAAACCAGACATGGATTCAGACAAGCAAACCCATTTTTGTTAAAGTGGATTTCAAGACTAACAAACCATTAATGGAAAAAGTTAAGATGCCAGATGGAACAGAAAAAGATGTTTATGTGGCCAATGATGAAGCTATTGATGAAATATTATCCATGCTTAAATTTGCTGGAGTGAATCAGATAACCCCCATTTCTAATATTGAATTTGACAATTACATGGATGATTTAAGAGAATTTGAATGTAAGTTAGCGGGTGTCTTATGTTTAAAGCAAAGGGAATGGGGATTGGACAAAGAACTTCTTCCAATGATGCAGTTCAAGATTAAAACAATAGTCCAGGATGTAAGAAGCATGAGTGTAAAGGGAATGACAATCAAGATACTCCAGACAACTGTCCAAAGAGTAGAACAATTAATAGAAGGGGATGGAACAAAAAAAAGGGAGAAGGTAAGTCCTTATTAAAATGCCGACCACACAAATAGTGATTCAATATATATCACAGACAGGAAAAATACTTCTTTATAGTTCACCCCTTTTGTTTGCTACATGGCTTGTCTTTCTTTATTACAAATGGAAACCTTATCCAATTGAGGCAATAATAATAGAAAAAAGAGATAAGAATCTGATTAAAACAAATGACAGATTAGGCAGATATGAGGACAAATTCTCTGGAATGACTGGCTATAAATTTTTGAAGTGCAAGGATAAGATACCAATAGCAGACTTGGACTGGATACTCCATAATGTAAATGTTCCTACAAATATGTTTGAAAGGTTTGTTAATTTTTTGAGAGCAACATCTGGAACAATTATTTTATTCAAATATGGATCAAAGCAATACAAGCCTATTAGGATAGGGGAAGGAACAAATGCAAAGATAGAATTAATAGAATCAAAAGATAAGAAAGGAAACCAAATATTTTATTATACTTATTTACCACTTGACCCAAGAGACAAATTAAGAAACATAGATTTTGAAGTCGTTGACTGGGACAACATGAACTTTATGACCCAGGAGATAAGAGCAAGTATAGACAGAAGAAAAAGACAGAAAGATTGGATGTATACAATCGGAATCCCAGCGATAATGATTGCTGGTGCTGCTCTTGTTGCTTTAATTATGATAAAATTCGGATATGATTATGGAATAGACTTATCAAGTCCACCAAATCAAGTTCAAACAAATGGTCAAACAACCCAACAGGATGTAAGTGATGCAATCCCTGTGATTGGTAGTTTGATACCTGGTGGATAGAGGGGTTGAATGAAAAAAAAAAGATTAATGATTTTTGTAGTTTTACTATTTGGAGTTCTCTTAATAAGTATTTTTGGAGGAATCTATATGAATAAGCAAGGACTAACATTCCAAGACATTCTTCCATTCTTCCAAAAAGGAATAATTGCACAATTAACAAGTCTTTTGCTCCCCCACACTACAAATAATCCGCCAACAAGCGGGAGAGTTACAGAAGGAACATATACAATAAGCACTCAAACCGCCTTGACTGAAACTTGCATAGGACAAATTAATGCTTCTGATGGCGTATGGTGTTTGGAAAATGAAGGGACAAACGCCTTTGACGCTTATTTCAAAACAAATTTCACAATGCCAGCAGGAACAATAAATTCCGTTTATATTACAGGGGAAGGAAAAAGCACATCTACCTCGGCAGGAACTTGCACTCTTGGTTTGTTTAATTATACATCAGGAGCATGGGTAACAAAGAACTCAAGCTCTTGCACAACAACAGATGTTGTTTTAACTTATAATATTTCAAGCTCTGCGGAAAAAACAAATTTCATTAATGGTGGGGGGGTTACTCAGGCAATGTTTGTTATATTATCAACTGCAGTTACTGATGACTTAAATTTGGATTACATGAGTGCCAGTGTAGATTATACTGGACCAGCAGATTCTCCTCCAACATGGCAGAATCCATCCGTGAATGATTCAACACCTGACCCTAACCAGATAATATCCCATAATATAAACTGGACAGACAATGCTTTAAGCTATGCAACTTTAGAAATAAACGGAACAGGGGCAAGCTGCAGCACGACAGCAAATGTTTCCTCCACTACATTATCTGGATTGTCTCAATGGGCTAATCTTTCATGGGTTGTTGGAAATTCCTGCGAAGGCAAAGCAGTTGGATGGAGACAATACGCTAACGATTCTTTGAACCAATGGAATGTTACTGACTTGCAAACTTACACTGTTAATAATGTGAATCCAATAGCTTCATTTGGAACAAATCCAATAGATAATTTAAACTCAACATCCACTTCAATAACTTTTGAATTGAAAGGTTCTGATAATCTTTTATTAAATTATTTAATACTTTATTCAAACTGGTCTGGCTCTTGGATTGCTAATTCTACAAATGCAACTCCTATAAATGATACATATTGGAATATAACAATAAATGGAATCCCCGAAGGAAAGAATCATAAATGGAGTGCCTGGGCAAATGATTCCTTGAACAACCAGGACTTTTCAGACAATCGGACAATTAATATAGATGCAACTGCACCGACTTTGAGCAACGCAAATGTGAATGATACTGCAATACTCCAGAATGAATATTTCTGCGTGAATGTCACAGCGACCGATTCTACAGGAATTGATAAAGTCTTAGCAGAGATAAATAATACTTTAGCTTTTGTGAATTATTCAATGACAGATACAGGCTCAACAACTTGCGATGGCGGAAGCGGAGACACAATCTATGGGGCAAATATCCAAGGAGTTAATGTAGGCAACTGGACTTATTCAAGAGTCTTTAGTAACGATACATTCGGAAACATGCAGACATTTGATTTCACAGACATAATAATAAATGTATCACAATCGCCAGACAGCGTCTATCCTCAATTCTCTGGCTTCACTTCAGACCCTGCAAACAATAGTGTCTATACATTCGGAACGAATTATAAATTTAATTCCACAGTAACATTCACTAATGACACAGTCTTCCTTAATTTTAATAACATAAATTATTCTGCAACAAATGACACGCAGACAATTTATAATACAAGCATAGGAGATTTATCTGCAGGGAATTATAATTATTACTGGTTCTCTTATGGTAACGGGACAAACAAGAATTACAATCAGAGTGATACATTTGTTTATGCAGTCCAGAAAAACGGGATATCTTGCGGAGTAAATTTTAATGAAACTTCCCCCATAACTTACCCAGCCCAATTCCAAGCTTCTTCAAATTGTTCTTCAGGGTTTGTCCTTTACAGGAATGGAACAGCAATAGGAAACAACAGCATTCAAAGTCTTGGAGCAGGAGCTTATAATTTTACAGTCATTAGAAACGATACTCAAAACTACACAATATTCTATGAAGAAAGAATTTTTATAGTAAATCAGGCAACTCCAATAATAACAAAGCTTCTTAATTCGGTTGCAGACAATCTTACAATAACATATCCAAGCCAAGTTAATGCCTCTGGCTCAACGACTGGCGGAGCAATAAATATCTTCAGAAACGGAACAGATGTAACGAGCGAGAACAATAATTTTGTAAGTCTTTCAACAAGTTATTATGAATACAAATTTAATGTTACAGGAAATGAAAACTATACAAGTCTGTCAGGAGAATTTTTGTATGCAATAATAAACAAGAACACAAGCGGATGCAATGTTTTCTTTAATAGGACTTCGCCTTTAACATATCCAGATAGTTTGTTTAACACTACGACGGACTGCACAAGCGATTACACTTTAAGAAGAAACGGAACGACAATAACAAACAATTCACTTCAGTCTCTTCCAGCAGGATTTTACAATTTCTCTGTAATAAGGACAGATAATGAAAATTACACAAACATATCAGACCAAGAGAACTTCTTAATAAACAAAGGGACAGGGGAAGTCTTTGCATATATAAACAATTCAAGAAGCAACCAGACAATAGTCCAGAACAGAGAAGCATATTTGAATTCAACTTTGAATGTTGGTTCAGGAACAATAAAACTATATTACAACAACACAAAAATCAATGATGGCAATTCACCTCTTGCTAACCTGACAAACTTTACAGATATAGGACTATGGAATGTAAGCGGAATTTATGAAGGAAACGAGAATTATACAGAGGATATAGAGACTTGGTGGGCCAATGTCACGGAGTTTGTTCCCCAACAGATAAATATAACCAATGCACAAAATTTCACGCAGGAAGCAAACAATTCATTTAGCTTTAATTTTGATGCCTCTGGCGGAACAATAGATACTTGGAGAATAAATGACACGGCAAACTTCACCATAAACTCTGGCTCTGGTGTGGTGACTAATACAACAGCCCTTAATACCATCTATTTTTATGTTCTTAATCTTTCAGTAAACAATACAGAGGGAAGCCTTGATTGGGAAGTCATTACAATAAATATAACAGAACAGACTCCAGACCCACCTTCTTCAGGCGGTTTGGTATTTTGTAGATTCAGAAGTTTCGGAATTTTTAATGAAAGAATTCCTTTTTACAGGGAGGCAAATTGCATATGAAAAATAAATTATTAAAAAAATCATTGAGATGGGTTTCAGATAATTGGGCAATCTTAATCGGACTCTTCCTTTTCGTATTGATTTTAATGGGTGATGTTCAGGCACAAATAGAAACACTTGGAACTTTCCAGCAGAATACAGATATTAATTTAATCCAATCCTGTTCTAATTGCACTTTTATCAATATTACCACAATAAAATTAGGGAATGGGACTCTATTGACTTTAAATACCCCAATGACACAAGATGGAACATTCTTCAATTACACATTGTCTTCAAATTACACATCCTCTCTTGGAAATTACATTGTCAATGGTGTGGGCGATGTTGACGGAATAGACACGAATTTTGCCTATGATTTTATAATAACAAGAACTGGGGAATCTTCCAATTCTTCCCAAGCAATAATTACAATGGGGATAATAGGTGTGATGTTCTTATTCTTTGGATTAGGCAGGGCATTCAAAAAAGAGAAATGGAAACTAAAACTTGCTTTTGACATCCTTGCTTTGTTGATGGCGGTAGTAGCAATCAATTCATTCAGGATAATTGTTTCTGAATCTTCTAATTTAGGAACATTAAGCATGGGGGCTTTAGTGGCAGTGATAGCAATTTTATTATTCATGGTTGGTTATTTCTTAGTTTTGATAACAATAGAAATAATAAATTATTTTAAAAACAAGGAGAATTTAAGATGGAACGTAGAAAAATCAGCTTATTAAACAGCCAGACAGGAGGAGGATTCATTGCCTGGTTCTTTGTAATCATAGTCATACTTGGTGCAGCATTATTCTTTTTAGTAATAAACAAAGTCTGGGGCGACTTCTCAACTCCTTTTGGAGAAGCAATAAATGAAAGCATTCCAGCGGGAGACAGACTTGCTGTAAGCGAAGCAATTACCGATACATCTTCAGGGATAAGTTTATTTGACAAATTGCTCCCTTTCTTAATCATAGGCCTGTTCGCTTTCGTGTTTATTATAGCGGGATCTATGATAGACAGTCCAGTCATGTTATTTGTTGGAATAATAATAATGGCAGTAGTTGTTCTTTTAGGAATTATTTATGCGAATGTATACAATGACATTTCAACAACTTCCGAATTCACATCAACAAATGACCAATTGCCTATAACAAATAAGTTCATGGAATACCTGCCAATAATAGGATTCCTGATGGCCATAGGAATAGGTGCTGCAATTATGCTTCGTAGGGGAGGAGTTCAAGGAGGAAGATACTGATGAAAAAACTATATATCTTTTTAGCACTTGCGATTATTTTATTAGTTGGGACATTCTTATTCAAACCATCTCAATCAGAAGACAAAACAATTCCTCTTAAAATTCTTGATTCAGAAACTGAACAAGTAACACTTAAAAATCCAAGATATGCTAACGGAGATTTGGACGCTATCTTTGATGATGAAATTGAGCCAGAAGTTTTGGAATTTGACTTGAAAAGCCATCCATCTGTTAATTATATTAGACAAGTTGGTTCAGGAAATCAGATTGTTATGTTCTATGATGTTCATTCTCTCTATGGCTTATCTCAGGCATTAGGAGAGCCAGAATTTACAGACATGAGAACAGGGCAAATAGTTCAAAGAGATTGGAGATATGTTTATTTTGGAAATGATACAAGGGATGTTTATGGTAATGGGCAATGTAATATATTAGAAAATGGAACAGAAATTTGCGAACAAATAATTACAGGGACTGAAACTTATCTAACCTGGTTGCCTTACAATTCAAGGGATATTCCTAAGGGACAAATGAGAATAGGCATAGAAACTTATGTAAATGAAAAAGATTGGAACGATGTTGTCTTGAATGTCGGTGGAAAAAGAATTGACAAACACGCTGAATTTTACGGGTCAACAAGATTTGAATTTCAACTGACGGATGGGGCAAACTGGTTTGTTGCTGATAATAACGAACAAATAGGACAATCTTTCAAAGTTGGAGTTGTCGGAGCAAATGAAAGTTTTGACATAGCAGGAGTCAGTCTGAAATTATTCAGAGCAGTAAATCCTGGGATAGTTTATGTCAATCTTACGGGAACAACCAGCACAGGAGTTCCAAACACAACTGTTTATGCCTCTGGAACATTTAATTGTAGCACTGCAGGAACTTCCAATGCAGGAGCTTTCTTTAACATAACTTTAAGTGCATTTCAACTGCAACCTGGAGGAAATTATTCCATTATCCTTGCCGCTCCTTCAGGAAATGATACAGCAAGATGTGATTGGAAAGAAGCCGCTTCTAATCCTTATTCAGGTGGAGGTTCTGTATTAGGAGTATATCCTGGAAGCACATGGACTCCACAGGGAACAGATATGGTATTTGAGATATGGGGGAATTCCACTGTTACTGTTACAGATTTGAATATATTTCTTATATCTCCCACAAACAACACAAACTTCACAGAAAACAATATTTCTTTACAATCTAATGTCACCCCTGATTCAGGAATAACCATAACAAATGTCTCTCTTTATATAAACGGAACAATAAACGAAACAAACACATCTGGAATTTCAGGAACTTACAATTTCAGCAAGACATTACCTGACGGAAATTATAATTGGACAGTAAGAGCTTATGGAAATGACAGTGTTCAATATAATGCAACAAACGGAACTTTGTTTTTTACTATTAACTTAACAGAGATAAATGTAACACTCAACTCTCCAACTAATGCTACCATAACAAATGACTTATCTAACATATTCAATGCAAGTGCAACAGGAAACAGTTATAACTTAAATAATGCTACATTATATATCTGGTTCTCTAATGGAACACTTTTTTTGAATGAGATAAATACAAGCATTTCAGGGACAGGAACAAGCGAGTTTACAATCAATGCGACACTTGATGGATTTACTAATTATTTATGGAATTTTTATGTGTGTGGAAATGCTACATTGAATAGTTATTGCACTTTCGCAACTAATAATTTCACCCTTATATTATCCCCATTCTCCGAAAACTCGGTCAATTATACAAATGATGTATTAGAGACTTCAAGACAGACTTTCATAATTAATGTAAGTGCAAATCCATCAGTTTCAGCAGTCTCAGGAAAGTTATGGTATAATGGTTCAGATTACACGGCGAATATAAGCAATCCTACAAGTGGAATATATATTTCAAATGATTCAATAGACATTCCATTGCAAGAATCAGGATACTCAGTAAACAAATCATTTTTCTGGCAGTTTGACGTTACATTAGATGATGGAACTTTAACGCAACAGAATACTTCAATAAATAATCAGATAGTAAACAGGACATATTTTGAATTATGCAATGCAACCTATCCAACCCCTTTAATAAACTTCACAACGAAATCAGCAGAGAATCCATTCCCCGAAGTTAATGCAACATTCAAATCAGCATGGAGCTGGTTTGTATCTACAGGTGAAGGCAGTGTAACAAGAAATACAAGCTATGAAGATGTAAATGAAAATAAAACCACTTTTGACTTTTGCACTTCCAGTTATACAACCTCTTTCATAACAACAAGCACAATAAACTATGATGCAAATCTTTATTCACCTAACTTTTATTACTTAAAAAATGCCACATTATCTAATACAACACAGGATATAGAATTATTCCTGTTAAATGATTCCAAAGCCACAATAACTGTAATCAAAGTAAGGGAAGAAGCCCAGCAACCGATTGAAGACGCATTGGTTCAAATTCAGTTGTTTGATGTGGGAACAAACACCTATTTTATTGTGGCCATGGCTGAAACAAACTTTGATGGGGAAGATGTTGTTTATCTGAATTGGTATGATACTTTATATAAATTTATTATCATAATAGATGGAGAAACAGTCAAATCAACACAGCCCTTTAAAGTAGCAGAAACGCCGCAGATATTTGATATAATAGGTGATATTACTTTTTCATTTGAAAAGTTCAAGGATTTCCAGTATAGCCTTGTTTACAATAATGTTTCTGGAAACTTCGTATTGACTTACACAAAACCTTCAGGAGCAGTAGACGAGGCCTGTCTGAGGGTCACAAGAAGAACAGCACAGAACGATACCCAAATCTGTTTGACTTGTGAAGCCTCAAGTTCAGCCACATTATTCTGCAATATAAACAACCAGGGGAACGGGACTTACATAGCTGCTTTTTATGCAACAGGCTCTCTTGATTTAGTCGATTGGATAACAACAACTATTGGCGGAAGTTTTGCCGAAGAGATATTTGAAGAATTGGGGTTGGAAGATGCAACAGCTTATGCGATATTATTCGGTGGATTGGTCTTTGCTCTGTTCTTAGTCACACCTGTCTTAGGAATCATAGGGATAATCTTAGGAATCTTTGGGGCATCTGCTTTGGGATTTGCAACAATTGATTATATGACTTACTTCGGGATATTAATATTGGGAGGAATAATGATATGGATTCTAAAAAGATAAGAAAAAGCCAATTGACAATGACTACTTTAATAATAGCAATGATAGCAATCATATTCATTTTTATAACAATGTTCCAGTTCTTTTCAACAAAATTAGATGAGGCTAATATAACCGTAGATGATAAATACAATGATTCATATACAAACATATTAGAGAATCAAGAAGATTTACAAACAAACATAGACGATATAACAGATGCCTCAAAGAATATTAAAGAAGCAGATGACTTTTTTAATGTAGCACTTAATGGATTCAAGGTATTGGGTTCAACATTGTTGTTATTACTTAATTTCTTATCAACTCCATTCGATATTTTAAGTTCGATACTTGTCCCTCTTGACTTTATTCCGCAATATCAGAAAACATTGTTCGTAATGGGAATCACAGCAGTAGTTGTATTCTTAGTATTAGCTAATTTAAAAGGAGAACCAAGAACATAATGGCTTTTTACGAATATCCTACAAATTATAGCAATGGAAGTTCAGTAGATGGAGTCGCAGATTTCTTCTTTAATTATCCTAACTTCGTTCTTGATTACTGGTATTCAGGAGGATGGCTTTTGTTTATCTGGTTATTTGCCTTTTTAGTTTTATTACCCTTCACAGCGAGGAGAGCATTATTAGTCAGCAGCCTGGCATGTTTTGTATTCTCAACATATCTGGCAATGCTGGGGAATGTAAATCTGATTTTCCCGATAAGTTTCATAGTATTAACAATAATCGGTGGAATTGGAGCAATGGCCGACAGCAGTTCTTACTAATGGGAAAAACAATTCAAGTCAGAGTTCATCCAAGTTTAGTTGACATATTTGGAAATATAGGAAAAGCATTTGCAGAGAAAATAAAAAAAGAGTATAATTTAACAGAATTAATTGTAGCCGATACAATAGCAAGTCAGATTCTTGCAGGCCAATATAAGGGGCAGAAGATATTTGAATTTGAAGTTGAGAAGACAGGGTTGAACAAAGGTAGATTAATTCTAAGAAGATAATTCTGTGACGAGCTGGTGACACCGATTTATAAGCACTTTTTCTTATCAATTAATAAGAGACGCAGGGAATAGTATTAGCGTCTCGACTATTTCTTGCGTCCACATTAAATAAAAAGAGAGAACATGGAAAAACTACAGTTAAAAAATTCTGCAGTTGATCTAACAGGCCTTGCTATAGGCATCGTTGTTCTTGGTATCGTTGTTTCAATTGGGGCTACAATCCTTTTGAATGTCAGGGATACCAACACAGCAAATGATGCCGCATACAACCTTGCTAATAGTGCCGCAACTGGTCTTCTTGAATACGGAAACTGGTTCGATATTTTGGTAATCGTTGGAGTGGCTGCTGTCGTATTGTCATTGATATTCATGGCATTCGGCAGAGGTGGCGGAACTGGGGTCACAACTTACTAAATCTATTTTTTACTTTTACTTATTTAGTAAGTTCATAGTCTGAACAATGGAAACAATATTAAATAATAAAGCGATAGACTTAACAGGGTTAGCCATAGGGATAATCGTGTTGGGTATAGTCGTTTCAATGGGTGCAATTATTCTTGTTGGAGTCAGGGATGCAAGGTTAACGGATCTGGATGAAGTCACAACAAATAATGAAACAACTTTCATTAATCAAACAACAGATACCTTAGCAAATACTTGGGGAAAGTCTGTGGATTCTTGTTGGGGTTCTTATAATCAGACTGGTGCAGATATAGGCAATCTTCCAGGAGGATACAATGTTTCTATTCCATCAGGAAATTACACAGCCACAATTAGTGATTTGAATGGACAGATAACCCTTCAGAATTCAACAGTAACTTATTATTCTAACTCATCGTGTAGTTACACAACTTTTAATACATCCAGAGCAGATTGGAGTCTTCCAGACCAGGCCGCCACAGGACTTTTAGAGTATGGCAATTGGTTTAATATTCTTGTAATTGTGGGTATAGCTGGAGTAATTCTTGCACTACTTTTCATGGCTTTCGGAAAAGGCACTGGAACTTCTGGTGGAGAGGGCGAAGTTGCCTATTAGGAGGTATAAAATGCCTGATTCTACAAGCGATTCAAGGGGTGAATACAAATTCTTAGTTCCTAAAAAAAAGGAATATGTTCCAATAGAAAATAACGGATTGAAAAAAGAAACAGAACAATTGAGATCAAGAACAAAGGCATTAAAGGCCTACCAAAAAGCAAGTCGTGCAGCACCAATTCCTAAAATATCTTTAAGACCAATTCAACAACAGATTTCAAGAGAGCAGGATATGTTAGGCCAGTTATTTGGTCATGGAGATAAATTCTTTGGTTCTAAAAAGATGCTTCCATTCGCAGGAACACCCGATGAAGAAGGAAGCGAAACTTGGAAGGCATTCGGAATATGAAACCTTTAAGATTCTTTGATTTAATCACAAAAAAAGCCTTTGAGAGCGAAAATTATCAAATCGTCATAAAAGGAAAAAGGAAATTCGCAGTAGCCAAATCACCATCAGGAAAAGAATCCTGGAGATTGTTATGAAAAAACATGAGATGGAAAAAGTGAATGAAGTATCAGAAAAATTAGAGAAAGCAGCTGGGGGAAAAGAGATGGCTAAGAAAGTGAAAGAGAATTCAAATAAACATGGATTTATCAAATGCCCATGAAAAATCTATTAGCCTTGCCCTTGGGAATAGCAGGAACAAGCATTGGATTAGGCATCATGGGCGAAGCCTTTGATTCAGAGGGTTTGATTGATGCAGGAGAAACTACAGCAGGGTTTATTGCCCCAGCGATTACCATAAGCATGGGTGGGACTTTAATCAAGCAATTAAGAGACTTGGAAAAAGAAGTTCAAGCTAAATCTAAAAAGAAAGAAAATAAAGACTTTGATTTCACAATCTAAATAAATATTGAATGAATCATATTATTGAAAAAAAGAGGGTTAAAACTCCTCATATATCTTGAGGCACGGATTCCCTCTTACTTCTCCAAAGGACATTTTCCATAGGAAATCAAGGTGTGTGTTGTTACTCTTAAGGAAAACAACTATTTATAAGGGGTAAGGGCTTCTATTAATTATGAAAAAGTCATTTGTAATCTGTGAATGTAGCTTAAAGATTAAGGGAAATTCTATTCTTCATGCTGAAACAAATTTAATCAATCATAAGAAATCCAAATTACACAAAAAGCTGATGGAGATGCATGGAAAAACAAAAGCTGGTTAAAATCATTGAGGATTTAAGATTAGTAAGAACAGAGGTGAAAGCAAAAGTGAATGATGAGACCCTCTGGGATACCGCAGTTCGTATCTATAATTCTGAACAGATAGAAAGTCATAGGCAGGGGAAAAATTTTGACCATGCAGACTTACCTCGATTTTCGAAACCCAGTTCCCCTGCCACTCAGTCTCAAAAGAACTTGATGACTTCTCTTAAGATAAAATATTCAAATAATATAACAAAGAAAGAGGCACAGAAACTTATTTCTCAAAAGTTGAGATGATAAATCATAATCTGCAATTTTTCTGCGGAAGCGGAACTCGGCGGATACAAATAGAATTGAAAGGAGGCATAAAAAATGGTATTTGAAATATATCAAAAAGGAACACATAATTTGAGAATTAGAGATAATGAAATATCTTTTGCAAAAACATCTATAACTTTTGGATTGAACATGAAAGTTGATTTTCTTAAGAAAGGATATGTAGAAGTATATCTTGATAGAGAAGAGAACAAAATTGGTTTCAAACCAACTAAGAATCAAGTAACTGGTTTTAAGGTTTTGTATATAGAAAACCAAGATAAACTCACAAGGATAACGGCCAAACAGATTTGTAGTTTAATTCCAGTTGGAAGATATGAAGTAACCCAAGAGAAGGATATGTATGTGATAAAAGTCCCCGAAATAGCAAGAAAATGAGTGAAGATATACATCTTAGTTTAGAAACACAAGGATTTGAAGAGAGAAAGAAAAAAGGCTTAGAAGAAAACAAAGCAAATAGTGGGGATGGTTCTTCTATGGATTTTCCTAATCTTATTTGGGCTGTGGATCTCGACCAAAATGAATTTGAGAATGGTAAACTTTACATTTCAGGAGATGTTCGTGATTCAGATTTAACAAATTTTGGTTATCTGTCTACAACTGTTAATTTGGATTTGGATACGGTTGTTTCTATAATTGAGTATTATATGAAGAAACTTGGTAAACTCAAAACAGTCTTAGAGGCCACAAAATGAAAAGAATAAGATACAAATACAGACCATCTAAGGAAGGATTTTTGATGGATAATGTAAAGTGTCCTATTTGTAAAAGCATTCATAAGAACTGGATTAAAGTAGTTCAGAATAAAAATTGGAATGGAACAATAGTTTTGCTTGCGGAATGTTGGACAGGAGACACAAATAATCCAGAACCACAACATTTGTATCTGATTGAAATTGAAGGAGAAGACTTACCAAGAGTAGAAATCCAAAAGATAAAATCCTAAAATTGTTTTTCCCTTTTTTGTTTTTTTGAAGGAAATCACATGGAAAAAATGAAACAAACAGCACAAGAAATAATAGATGAAGTTAATAGTCGGGACGAAAAAGAGCTCTCTCTGTCTGGGGGTAAAGTAACGAGAGCATTTCGACCCCAGACCGTTCCCGACACTAATAGTTTATTCACAATCCCACAAGAAGAATTATCTAAAATAAGCTGGGAAGAATTGAGGAAAGTGTCTAATGATAATTGAAAAGCCAGCCATTCAGATAATCAAAGAACAAAAGCCAAAAGAACTGAATTACAAGAATGTAATTTATTGGTCAGAACACTTCAAAAGATTAGAAGGATTTGATGGAGCAAACACAATAAGAAACAAAGCAAGAATGTTTGTTAAATTAAAATTGATAGAATATGATAAATCTGGGGGAAAATACGACCCTTTTGATGTATGGAAAGAACCATCCCATCATAAATTTATTTGTAGACCACTTCCAAGAAATCATGTTACTTATAGAATTATTTGGAATAAAGAGTTAAATGATTTTGAATGTAGTTGTCAATATTTTCAGACTAAAATGTTAAAGGGAGAAAAACCATACTGCTCTCATTGGTTGGCTTTATATCTTTACTTAAAAATATTAAATTATAATAAATAATAAATGGTATTTAAAAAAGGATATAACAATCCCATGTTTGGAGTGCATAGATTTGGTAAGAATAATCCTTTTTATGGTAAGAAGCATTCCGAAGAATCTAAAAGAAAAATAAAGGAAAACCACAAAAATGTAAAGGGGAAAAACCATCCTTTTTATGGAAAACATCATTCAAAAGAAACAAAGGATATAATGAGACTTCTAAAAATTGATAAAAAGTTGTCTATAAAACATAAACAAAATTTAAGTAAATCTTTGAAAGGAAGAGAATTTTCAAAGGAACATAGAGAAAACTTAAGAAAAATAAGAATTGGAAAGAAGAATTCAGAGGAAACAATAAGAAAGATAAAAATGGCAAGGACAAATCAAATCTTTCCAATCAAAGATACAAAACCAGAAATAAAAATCCAAAACTTCCTTAAACAATTAGGAATAGAATTTTATACACACCAATATATAAAAAATATTGAACATGGCTATCAATGTGATATTCTTATTCCAAGTCAAGAAGGTATAGAAAGACCCACAATTATAGAATGTTTTGGAGATTACTGGCATAAAATTCCTTATGGAAATCCAATAGATTCTGTTAGATGTCAAGAATTAAGAACCAAAGGATTTAGAGTTTTTGTATTCTGGGAAAGAGAAATCAAGGCAATGGAATTAAATGATTTTAAAATCAAAATAAGGAATTGGAACAATGAAAATAGAAATTGAAACATCTTGTCAGGAAGACATAGAAAAAGTAATATGGAATGTGTCTGAATTTTCCAAGGATAATTTTAGGCAAAGCAAGATTTTTGTCGACGGAAAACTGATGCACGAACATGATTGGAGAAGCGAGGAAGAACACTCTCAAATAAATGAGGGATTGACCCCAGCTTCGGCTGGGTAATATTCAAATGAACGAGCAAGAAAGAATACAACATTTAACAAGAAGATACTTT
>Ga0209323_10000393_pt1 | contig 28148 bp, 24 predicted proteins | sample Rifsed19ft2_FD_184014 | JGI IMG/M metagenome (GOLD analysis project Ga0209323, IMG submission 184014) | Soil microbial communities from Rifle, Colorado, USA - sediment 19ft 2 (version 2) | ecosystem: Environmental > Terrestrial > Deep subsurface > Rock core/Sediment | place: Rifle, Colorado...
GAAGACGACGTTCGGGAAATCGGCCGCCACCTCCGTCGCCATCCCCTGCAGCACCTCGATGACGTCCGTGCCCACCCGGTGCCGCGCCTCCGCGTAGTACCCGTGCCCCTTCACGAACTCGACGTAATGCGCAAGCTGTCCGCGCAGGTTCTCCGAGAGGTTCTCGATCTCCGCCACCCCCTTGAAGCGGCTGGTGTCGATCACCCCCACGGACAGGAACACGAAGTTCCGGAACGTTCCCGGGAACGAACGGATGATCGAGAAGAAGACGTGCATCCCCAGGCCGTTGTACCCGGACACCAGGATGGCGGCGGTCGGAGCCTGCCGCCGCACCATCGGCTCCTGGGCCGCCGCGATCGTGGGGGAGGGAAGGTTGAGAAGCAGGTCGTCGAGGCGCCGCAGGTGCTCCGACGCCTTGCGGTAGTGGCGACGGACGAGGAAGGCCGCCGCGCAGAACGACCCCGTGATCAGCAGGGTGATCCAGCCGCCCTCGGGGAACTTCATCCAGATGGTGGCGCAGAGGATCGACGCGGTGAGAAGGAAGCCGAGCCCGTTGATCGCCAGGCCGGATTTCCACTTCCCCGCCGATGCCCGGTCCTGCCGCCAGTGCCGGCACATCCCGAACTGCGACAGGCTGAACGTCAGGAAAACGTTGATCGAGTACATGATGACGAGGTACCGGACGGAGCCGCCGGTGATGAAGAGCATCAGGAACGCCATCCCCCCCATGAAGTAGACCCCGTACTTCGTCACCAGCCGTTCGGAGAGGTGCGCGAACCGGTGGGGCATGTAGGAGTCGGCCGCCATGTTGGAGAGGACCTGCGGCCCGCCGAGGAAGCCGGTCTGGGCGGCGACGAACAGCAGCACCGCCTCCGTGAAAAGGACGAAGGCGGCGAAGAGCTCGGCGCTCCTCCCCTGCCACAGGCCGCTCACCAGATCGGCGAAGAGGACGGCGTTGAGCGTTTTCCCGTGGACGGGCGTGACGTCGTTCAGGACATAGCCGAGGATGATCCCCCCGGCCAGGAACGACAGGGACATCGCCATGTAGGCCATGGCCCGCTTCCCGGTCTGCACCCGCGGCTCCCGCAGCGTCTGCATCGAGTTGCTGACCGCCTCGATCCCGGTGTACGTGCCGGCGCCCATCGTGTAGGCCCGCAGCAGCAGCGCCCCGACACCCAGCCACCCGATCTCCCGGGACGCCGAGGAGAGGTCGGCGGAAACGCGGGCGGCGACGGCCGGAACGTCGGCGATGTGCCGGAAGACCGCATAGAGGACCAGGGGAACGTGGGTGAGGAGGAACGCCATGAAGATCGGCGTCAGCACCACCACCGACTCCTTGACCCCCCGCAGGTTGATCCAGATGAGGAAGAAAAGGATGAAGACGATGAACCAGAACTTGTAGGCGAGCCACGGCGGCGGGAGGAAACTGAAGATGGCGTCCGCCCCCGCCGCGACCGAGATCGTGATCGTCAGAACGTAGTCGATGACGAGCGCGGAACCGGAGACCACTCCCGCCTTCTCTCCGAGCAGCTTCGACGCGACGATGTAGCCGCCGCCGCCGGAGGGGAACGCCTCGATGATCTGCGCGTAGCTGCCCGAGATGACGAGGACGGTGATCACCGTCGCCGCGGCGACGAAGAGGGCGAGAACCGTGTGCCCCCCGAGGGCAAGGTACGCCTCCTCCGGGCCGTACGAGGAGGAGGAGATCCCGTCCGCGCCCAGCCCCACCCAGGCGAAGAAGGCGATGAGGGAGACGTTGTGGAAGATCTTCGGATCGAAGAGGTCCCGTGGGGCGCCCAGCAGGAATCGCTTGACGCGCCGGTACAACGATCCGTTTTCCATCGGTGTCGTCATCTGGTTTCCGGGAAGGATGTCCGGGGCCACCCGGCGGGCGAAGTATACAACGGTTCAGTAGTGGAGGTCATCCGACGCCGTGGACATCCGGTACAGGAGGACCACCAGGTTGTGGAGCCCCCCCTTCTGGTCGTTGACGAAATTCCGGTACGTCGCCGCGCGGACGAATCCCATCTTCTCGAAGGCGCGCACCGCGGCCGACTGCTCCTCGATCACCTCGGCCATCAGGTGGTGCAGCGCGGACTTCTCCCCCAGGTGCCGGAGTTCCCGGACCATCGCGGTCCCGAGTCCGAGGTGCCGGAAGTCCGGTGCGATCTGGACGCGCACCACCCCTACCCGTTGCTTCCACCCCGTCCTCTGGCGGTGGAGCGTGGCGTCCCCCACGACGCGGACCCCATCGAGCGCAAGGATCGGAAGGACGAGGCCGTAATCGAGGGTGTCCGCCCAATGCTGCACCACCTCCCGCCGGCTCACGTCCTGGCGGAAGAACATCTTGTCCTCGGGGGGGACCTGCTGGAAGAAGATCCACAGCCGGTCCACGTCGTCCCGGGTCATGGGCCGGAAGACCAGCATCACCCCGCTGCGCAGGGCGATCTCCCTGGGGTACCTGTCGAGATCGATCATCTCGCGTTCCTTTCGCGAAATTCGGCCCTACCACTCGTCCCGGAACGGGACCTCGACGACATCGTACCACTCCGCGAAATCCATCGGCTGATGCGGCGGCAGTCCTTTTTCGTGGAGGAGGTCGTCGATCGCCCGGTGGGCGTAGGAGAGGGCGTTGTCCATGAATCGAAGGGCGTCCCGGGACTCCTCCCGCGGGTCGGCGGCGTGGTGCGACTCGATCGCCTGGTCCAGGTCCCGGGCGGCGGCGGGGAGGTCGTGACCCGCGAGCGCGCTCCCGATCGCATCGAGATGACGTCCGATCCGGTGGTACGCCCGGCGGATCTCCATCGGCGGGGCGTCGATGCGGCGCCACGGCCCGAAGTAGATCGCGTCGTGCCCGGCCCGCAAGGAGGCGTACGCCAACCCGTCGTAGGGACATCCGGGCGCCCCGAAGGGACGGGAGCCGCCTTTCCGCGGGTCGCCCCGCAGCTCCGCGCCGCAGTGGGGACATAGGTGATCGGTCCCCGCCATCCGGAGATTATCCCAGCGGGAGGGGACCCCCCGCAACGGGATTCATAGCGGCAACCGGGAGAGCACGTATTGCCGGAGCATCTGCGGGGAGATCCCCGACCCCACGGAGAGCCGAGGGAGACGCACGGTCCCCTCGATGGCGCGCAGGATCCCTTTCCACCGCAACGCCGCCTCCACGGTCCTCCCCATCCCGGAGAGGCACTCCGCCGCCTCCATGTCGGCGAAGACGAACTTCGGGTCCCGGCCGAGGGCGCGCTCCGCGTGGTAGAGGGCCTCCGCGTGCCGTCCCTTGCCGCGCAGAAGGAACGACATCAGGTACTCCGCCTCCGGGTTCCCCGGATCGATGGCGGCCGCCTGGCGGCACATCGCTACGGCATCCTCGAAACGCCCCGCGTTGACGAGCCGATCCGCCGAAAGCACCAGTTTCATCGCCGGGGAAAGTTCGACCGCGGGCGCGGGAGGAGGCTCCGCGCGCGGGGCGATCCGCCGCGACGCGCCCATTCCGGACGAGCGGTGCGCGGCGTCGGGGCGGTGCATACCGCGTTCCGCGGACGTCTTCCGGTAGAAAAACACTTTCTCCCGCTGCTCCAGCCGGAACGCCTCGGTGATCCCCCACAACGTCTCGGAGTGTCCGAGGAAGAGGACCCCGCCGGAGACGAGAGTTTCGTGGAACCGCTCCACGAGCCGGCGGGTGGTGTCCGACCGGAAGTAGATCATCACGTTCCTGCAGAAGATCCCCGCATACCGCTTGGGGGGAAGCGGTGCGGAGAGGAAATCGATCAGGTTCAGGTCCTCGAATGCGATCAGCCGCCGCACCGCATCCGCCACCCGGTGCCGGCCGTCCTTCATCCGCTCGAAATACATCTCCCTGATCCGATCCGGAACGTTCCGCAACGCCTCTCCGGGGTAGATCCCCTCCCGGGCGATGTCGAGGAACCGCGGATGGAGATCGGTGGCGCGAATCCGCACCGGGACGGCGTACCGCCCGCGGGATCCCTCCAGCGACGCGATGGCGATGGAGTACGCCTCCTCGCCGGTGGCGCACCCGGCGCACCAGATGGGCAGCGGGGGTCCGCCCCCGCGCTCGAGCAACCCCGGGAGAATCGCCTTCTCGAACGCATTGAAGAGGACCGGGGTCCGGAAAAAACTCGTCTCCCCGATGAGGAGTTCCGACACCAGCTCCCGCCGCTCCGCCGCCGCCCCCTCCCCCTCCGCGAGGAACGCCATGTATCCCGGCGCATCGGCGATTCCGAGTTCCTCCATCCTTCCCCGGACGACGACCGAGAGGTGCGGAAGTTTCGAGTCGTTCAGCACGATCCCGCTCGAGGATTCGATCAGGTTGCGCAACGAGGAGAGCAGTTCCGGGGGGATGACGGCTCGAGTGCGTGCCGGCACCGTCAGACCCCTTTCGCGGCGTTGCAAACGACACGGTTTCGCCCGCCGCGCTTGGCGGCGTACAGCGCCCGGTCGGCACGCTCGATCACGGTGTTCCCCGTCCCCTCCATTCCCGGGATGTAATCCGCGACGCCGATGCTCACGGTGCAGCGGATCATCGGCGACGGCGCGGCGAACAACTTCCGCTCCACCGCCTCCCGTAGCCGTTCTCCGACGATGGCCGCCTCGGGAAGGCGGGTCCTGGACAGAAAGACGATGAACTCCTCGCCCCCGTACCGGGCGGGAAGGTCGGTGTTGCGCACCGCCTCCCGGAAGATCGCGGCCATTTCCCGGAGGACGATGTCTCCCACGGGATGGCCGTACAGGTCGTTGACCTTCTTGAAATGATCGATGTCCATCATCAGGATGGTGTACGGATCGTTGTGGCGGCATGCCCGGGAGTGCTCCCGTTGCACCTGTTCCCGGAAGTGCCGGACGTTCGTGAGTCCCGTGACTCCGTCCGTCACGGAGACCCGTGCGATCTGCCGGTACAGCCAGGCGTTCTCGAGAGACATGAATGCCTGCCGCAGGAGCGTATCCTTCAGTATTCCTCCCGCCGGGACCGCGCCTTCCATCCCGGAATAGATCGACAGGAGTCCCTTGACCATTTCCCCCGCCCGGACCACGCAGACGGCCCGGGACGCAAGAGATCCGGGCGTCACGCGGTCGGATCCGCGGAATCCTCCCTGGATCACGGTCCACGCCGCGCGATCCTGCGCGAAGGGAACGCCGGCCTCCCCGCGGAGCCGCTCGGTCATCCGCCGGACCTGCTCCAGGAACGGATCCCCCGAACCGTCGGGAACCACGGAGACGCCCTCCGAGTAGATCCCGTCGGTGAAGACCGCGGCCATCGCCTCGGCGGGAGCGATCTCCCGGATCAGTCGGAACAGCACCCTGGCCGTCGACTCGAAGTCGTCCACTTCGCGGCCCACGCGCCCGACCTCGTTGGACAAGGTCGCCTCGAACAGGGTCGCCTCGAGAACGCCGTTGACCCGGGAAAGGATTTCGATGTCGTCCGGAGGCGCGGCCCCCGGAACCGCTCCACCCTCCGGCCGCGGCGCCTTTCCCGCGAGGCACTCCCGGACCACGGGCAGGGCATCCTCGGGGGAGGCGTCCCGGAGGAGGCACCGGTCCGCCCCGGCGCGCGCCGCGTGAAGGCGATCGGCACCCGTTTCCTCCGACGTGAGCAGGACCACCGGGACATCCCGGGTGGCGGGGTCTGCCTTGAGCAGGCGGCACGCCTGGATGCCGTCCATCCGGGGCATGCGGGTCGCCATCACCACGAGGTCCGGGACGCGCAGGAACGCGGACCGCAACCCCTTCACGCCGTCGGCGGCCGTTTCGACCGTGTACCCGGCCGAACCGAAGAGCCAGGAGAGCATCTCCGTGACGGTCTCGCTGTCGTCCACGAGGAGAATGCGGAACGCGTCAGACACGACGGACCGCCTTCCGGGAGGCGCGCTGTTCCACCATCCTCCGCAGCAGTCCCGCCATGGACGCCGGGGCCATCACCTGGTCGGCGGCGCCGCGGCGCACGGCCTCCCGGGGCATCCCGAAGACGACGCACGTCTCCTCGTCCTGCGCGAGGGTGAATCCTCCGGCCCGGCGGATGTCGAGGAGCCCCTCGACACCGTCCGATCCCATCCCCGTGAGGAGCGCGCCGATGCACTTCCTCCCGTAGGCGGATGCGATGGAGGACAGGAGCGTGTCCGCCGACGGGAGGTGTACGCCGCACGGTTTCCGTGAGGTCGCGAGGACGGCGCCGCCGGGGAACATCTCGAGCTGCCGTCCTTCCGGCGCGATCAGGATCGTGCCCGGCGTGGCGCGATCCTCCGCGCAAGCGATCCGCACGTGGAGGGGGGTGTTCTGCCGGAGCCACTCCACGAACCCGGCGGTGAACCCCTGGGTGATATGCTGGACGACAAGGATCGGAAGCGGGAAGTCGGCGGGCAATCCGGAAAAGAGCTCGCGCAGCGCCGTCGGACCTCCCGTCGAGGCCCCGATACCCACCACCTCGAATTGCGTACCGGCGCCGGGGACCGCGGGCTCGACCTGCATGCGGGACAACGGGACGGAACTGTGCGGGTGTCGAACGACCGCCACGCGGGAAGCGATCCGGATCTTTTTCCGCAACGTCCGGGAGCACTCCTGCAGCGCCCCCGCGGCCGCGATGTCGGGTTTCGCCATCACGTCGAGGGCGCCGGCGGCCAGCATCTCGATGGAGGCCTTCGCTTCCCCTCCCCACGTGAAGGCCGAAAAGGCGATGATGGGGACCGCCCCCATGGCCATGATCCGCCGGGTAGCCTCGATCCCGTCCATCTCCGGCATCTGGACGTCCATCAGGATCACGCCGGGACGAAGCGTCCTCGCCAGTTCGACGGCATCGAAGCCGGTTTGCGCCTCGCCGACGATCCGGATCCCCTCGTCCGTCTCCAGCATCGCCCGGAGGACGGCCCGGATGGAAGGGGAATCGTCGACGATCAGAAGGCGGACGGCGTCTCCCGTTCCCGCGTGGGACGTCATCCGCCGCCTCCCCGCGTGAGGATGCCGCCGATCAACTCGGACATCCGCCCGGGAGTGAACTCCTCCCGGGTCACGCTCCCCTTTGCGCCCGCCGCCATCGCCCGCGCCAGGTCTTCCCTGTGCTCCTTCGGGGCCACGAGGATGAAGGGCAGACCCCGCATGTAATCGGTCTTTTGCGCCTCCGCGAGCAGCTCGATGCCGTTCATCCCCGCCATCCGGGCGCCGGCGATGACGACGTGGAACCGCTTGCCCGAAAGCCGCTCGAGCGCGGCTTTCCCGCCGGACGCCGTCTCCACCCGGAATCCGGAGGAGGAGAGGATCCGCTGCTGCATCTCCCGCACGAGGAGGGAATCGTCCACGACGAGAACGTCGGCGTCCGCCGTGGGCCGCTCCCCCTCCCCCACTCCCCTGGGGGAAGTTTCCGCGTGCATGCGCACGGCGGTCACCAGGTCGTAGACATCCAGCAGCAGCGCCACTTCGCCGGTTCCGAGGATCGTAGATCCCATGAACAGGGGCACCTTCCCCAGGTACTTCCCCAGGTCACGAACGACGACTTCGCTCTCCCCCTCGACCCGGTCGATCACCAGGGCGATCCGCTTCCCGGATTGACGGACCAGCACGGCGAGGAACCGATCCGCGGGTTCGCGCGCATCGGGAAGACCGAGGAGCCGGTTCAGCCAGACCAGCGGAACCGGGGCCTCGCCCAGGCGGAGGGACTTCCGCCCCTCCACCGTGGCGACGTCGCGGTTCGTGAACCGGTGGACCCCGTCGGCGTGCATGACCGGGATGGCGAAATACTGGTCCCCGGAGAGGAACAGGAGGACGCGGGAGACCGCCGTGCTGAACGGCAGCTCCATGACCACCCGGGTCCCCTTGCCCGGACTGGAGTGGACCTCCGAGGTTCCGTTGAACCGCTCGGCCGTGGAGCGGACCACATCCATTCCGATCCCGCAACCGGAGACGCCGCCCATCGCCTTCGCCGTGCTGAAGCCGGAACGGAACACGAATCCGACGATCTCCCGGTCGTCCAGCCGCCATGCGGCCTTCTCGCTGATCATCCCCTTGCGGATCGCCGCCTCGCGGATCTCGTTCGGGTCGATTCCTCGCCCGTCGTCCTCCACCTCCAGGACGACCCGCCCCTTCTTCGGTGCGGCGGTGATCACGATCCGCCCCCTCGGGGGCTTCCCGGCCCGCTCGCGGTCGGCGGGGGACTCGATCCCGTGGTCGATCGCATTTCTCAGGATGTGGGTCAGCGGCTCGGCGAGGGCCTCCGCCACCTTCCGGTCGATCTCGGTCTTGCCGCCGCGGACCAGCACCTCGACGTCCTTTCCGAGCTCCCTCGACAGCGCCCCCACCATGGGATGGAACGAGTCGAACAACGGCAGGAGCGGAACCGTCCGGAGGACCATGATCTCCGCCCGGAGTTCCTCGAGGTTCTGCGACAGCGCCGTGGCCACGACGCTTTCGCGGCGTTTCAGCTCCGACCGCTGGCTTCCGACCTCCTTGAACGCCGCCTTTCCCTCCTCGACGAAGGGGGCGACCCTCCGGGCGAACGCCGGGGAGAATTCCCCCTGGGCAAGGCCATCCTGGACCGCGGCGAGCAGGTTCGCGGCCGTCCGGCGGTAGTAGAATCCGAGCTCGCTGAGCCGTTCCCGAAGCTCCAATTCCCGCTGGTGGTGGGCGACGGCGTTCGTCAGGAGGTTCGAGATCGCCTCGAGCCGGGCCGGATCCACCCGGGTCCCGGTTCCGACGTCGGCGTACCCGGGAGCGGGCGACGCCGCCACGGTGGAATCCGCCGCCGTGACGGGAACGGGGGCGGGGGGGGGGGGGCCCGGGCCTTCCATAAACACCTGCGACAACCTCAGCCGGTCCAGGACCGCTCCGACATCGATCAGCTCCCGCGGCGGCTGGGAGAGAGCGTCCACCAGCCTCGTCAACGTGTCGAGGGTGACGAACAGGGCATCGGTCAGGTCCTGGTTGGCGAGGATCGTCTTGTCCTTGCGACGCGCCAACGCCTCCTCGAACCGCATTGCAAGCTCCGAGATCTTCGAGAAACCGAGCATCCGCGCGGCGCCCTTGAGGGTGTGCGCCTCCCGGAGGATGTCTCCCTCGAGCTTGCCGTCTCCCGGATTCTTGCCGAGGTAGACGAGCCCCCCGTTCATCCGCGCGATGCGGGCCTTCGCCTCCTGGGCGAACTTCTCCCGGAACTGCGAAAGGTCGATTTTCCTCTCCTCGCCCATGACTCTCCTACACCCGGAAGACGGCGGTTTTTTCCTGCAGCGCGTCCGACATCACCCGCAGCCGCGCCGCCGCCGCCGACGATTCCTTCATCTGCGAGGCCGTCACCCGCACCATCTCCTCGATCTGCCGCATCGACTGGACCACCTGCTCGTTCGCGCTCGTCTGCTGGTGCGTCGCCAGCGAGATCTGCGTGCTCGCCTCCGACGTCCGCTCGATCGTCTCGATGATCTCCGAAAACGCCTGCGACGACAGGCGGATCGTCTCCTTCCACCGCTCCACTTCCCGCGTCCCCTGCTCCGTCGACTCCACCGAGCTGTTCGTCGCCGACTGGATCTCCGCGATGATCCCGCGGATCGTCTCCGTCGACTCCCGCGTCTTCTCCGCCAGGCGGCGAACCTCCGACGCCACGACCCCGAACCGGCGCCCGTGCTCCCCCGCCGCCGCCGACTCGATCGCCGCGTTCAGCGCCAGAAGGTGGATCTCCCCCGCGATCTCCTTGATGATCTCCATCACCTTCCCGATCTCGTGCGACTTCTCTCCCAGGAACAGCGTCTTCCGCGCGATGTCCCCCACGCGCTCCTTGATCTGGGCCATCGCCTCGACGCCCTCGCGTCCCAGCGTCGTCCCGTGTTGCGCCACCTCCACCGATTTCGACGCCGCCTCCTTCACCGATTCCGCGTTCTGCGCGATCTGCCGCGACGTCCGCGACAGCTCCTCCATCGTCGCCGTCACCTCCGCCACCGACGTCGCCTGCTGCGACGCGCTCGCCGCCTGGTCCTGGATCACCGTCAGGATGTTCGAGGAGAACGTCCCCACGCTCGACCCCGCCTCCTGGATCTGCCCCAGCACCGTCCGGAGGTTCTCCGCCATCCCGTTGAACGCCCGGGCCAACGCACGGATCTCGTCGAATCCTTCCTCGGGGATCTGCTCCCGCAGCTCGCCGGCGGCGACCTGCCGGGTGCTCTCCACGAGACGCTCCAGGCCGGAGGTCAACTTCGTCGTGAACATCCGGGCGGCCACCACGGCCGCGGCGAGGATCAGGATCCCCATCAGCGAAACGCTCACCGCCAGTTTGCGGAGGATCTCGTCCGCCCCCTTGTAGTTGATCCCCAGCACCACCGTGCCCCACTCCTTCCCCGAGACGACGATGCTGCGGGTGAATTCGAGAACCCGGTTCCCTTTGTACGTGGTCTCCCGCTCCGCGACTTCCCCCCGGTTCTTCGCGGCGGCCGCCCCGCCGGCTGCGCCGGTCCGGACGAACTTCTTTCCTTCCTGCGCGTGGTCGGAATGGGCGGTCACGATCCCCTCTCCGTTGAGGACGGCGGCGAACGAGAGGACGGGCTCCTTCGCCACCAGATCGGCGACGTGGTTGCGCAGGGGGACGTAGTCGTACAGGATGAGGCGGTCGGCGGTCGTGGTTTCCATGGCGGCCAGGAGCATCCCGCCGTGGTTCTCCAGCATCTCTTCGAGGGCGACCTTGGTGCGCATGTAGGCGAACCCGGTGACGACGGCGAGGATCGTGAGCGCCAGGACCGTGAAGGTGGCCACCAGACGTGTGGAAAGACTGTTCCGGCGCATCGATTTCTCCTTGACTGTTTTCGGCTCTTTCAATACAAAAGGAGAATTCCCCGCCCGGTGATCGCCACCGCCCAGGGCTTCTCCCCCGTCATCCGCTCCCGCAACGCCTCGGGCACCGGCCGGATCTCGCGCGCCGACAGGGCCATCGACCCCAGGACCTCGCGGCAAACGACTCCGCGCCGGGATCCCAGCCGGCCGAGCTGAACGAGGTATCCCCCCGGAGAGCCGCGCTCCCCGGAAACTTCCTTCACATGCACGACATCGCGGCAGTCGTAGCCCCGGATCGACGCCCCGTCGTCGAGGACGAGGAGATCGAGGAACCCGGCCGTCATGGGTTCAGGCACGCCGACGGTGACAGCAGGCCGACGAACTGTCCCGAGAACGTCACCGTCCCCTCGAACAGGCGGGCCCGGGACGGGTCGACCGAATCGAGAACCGGGAGGACGGAGGAGGCCGGGAGTTCCTTTACGTCCCGCACCTCGTCGACCAGGAACCCCGCTTCCTTCCCGCCATGCTGCATGACGACGATGAGCTTCCCCTCCGTCGCCGCCTGAACCGCCTCCTTCCCGGACGAAAGGATCCACCGGAGATCGAGGACGCACAGCACTTCGCCCATGTGGTTCATGAGTCCGAGAACCTCGGGCGCCGCCCCGCTCACGCGGGCGATCCGTCCCGGCCGCAGCACCTTGCGGACATGCGCAAGGTCGACGGCGCACCATTCCGGTCCCAGGGAAAACACGAGCAGGGAGCGCGCGGGACCGCATTCTTCCTGCGCCTTCTCCTGCCCGGCCGCCTCCGCTTCGATCGAGGCCTCCCGGAGAAAGTCCTTCCGGACCTCGTCCAGCGGCGAAATCCCGCTCGGGGACACCATGCCGATCACCTCGCCGATCGTATTGACCGTACCGGTCGTAAGGTTTATCGGCGGTTTCTCCTTGAATCTTCAGTGCTTTTGCGAAAAGAATCCCCATCTCTCCGGCAGGCGGGGGGCTTACACTAAGATCAAGGTCGACCGGCTGCAGGAACGCCCGGAACCCGGTGGAAGGAATCCCATGCCCGAAATCAGCATCATCCTTGTAACCTACAACAACCTCCATGAGGCGACCGTCCCCTGCCTGGACAGCATCTTCCGGCTCACAGGGGAAGAGGACTACGAAGTCATCGTCGTTGACAACAACTCCTCGGACGGGACGCCGACCTACCTGACGGAACGGGCTCTCCGGGAGCCGCGCCTGCGTTGCGTGCTGAACACGGTCAACCGCGGATTCGCCGGCGGAAACAACGACGGCATCCGAGCCGCGTCCGGAAGTGTCCTGGTGCTGCTGAACAACGACACCAGGGTCAGCGAGGGGTGGCTTGCCGGGCTCAGCGCGTCCCTCAGGGAAGACGGCTCGATCGGTCTGGTCGGACCGGTTTCCAATGAGGTCGGCAATGAGCAGAAAATTTTCACATGCGGAGGCACCCCGGCCGAGATCCTCACGGAGGGCGCCGCATGGGTACGGCACAGCCGGGGGGACACCTTCGAGACCGGGCGTCTCGGATTTTTCTGCGTGGCGCTCCGCCGGGAAACGGCGGACACGGTGGGGCTCCTCGATGAGGGTTTCGATCTGGGATTTTACGAGGATGACGATTACTGCTTACGCGTGCGCAAGGCGGGTTACCGGCTTGTCTGCCGGGAGGATGTGTTTGTTTACCATCGGGGAAGCTCCTCGTTCGGGAAGACCCCCCGGAAAACCAAGGAGCTCTTGAAGAAAAACCGCCGCCTCCTTGAGAGAAAATTCGACATGCGGTACTCTCCACCCCATCCGCGGGACCGGCAGCTTGAACTCGTGGAATCGTATCTGAAAGAGGGCGAGAATACCCGAAGCCCGGAATCCAGGCGGTTCAAGGCCGAGAACCGGATGCGGATCATCAAGGAGTTGATGCCGCGCGGATTCCTCAAACGGTGGCGATTCGAGCGCCGGCTACGTCAGGTATTGTCGGTTCCGTTAGATACAGGAGCAAACCTTGGGTAATAAATCGTCAAGGGTTATATTATTCCTATTCCGTGGCTTGCGGGGCGAACAACCGTATCTTCATCTATGAGGCAGGGCGTATCTCGGACAAGTACGCGGCCTTCACGCTGTGCACCGGGCGGGGGCGATAAAATTATGCAAAGGGCATCAGAAAAACATGATTTTGTTGAAAAGAAAATTCTTTTTCTGTCTCATAAGGAACATCAGTGCGGAGTTTACCAATATGGTCGCAATATTGCCAATGCGCTTGAAAAATCAAGGACAATATCATTTGTATACACTGAGTGTTCAGGATCGAACGAATATTATTCTATAGTAGATAAGACCAATCCATCGGCAATTATTTATAATTATCATCCATCGACGTTGCCTTGGATAAACAAGAAGGTAATTCGAAAAATCAAGGTGCCACACATTGATATAATTCATGAGGTTACGCAAGAAGTAGCGGATGCCGCCGATGATTCATTTTTTAATTACCATATTGCACCGGATCCTACCTTATTGAAAAAAAATCCACTCGTTTTTAAAACCGGAAGATTGGTTCTGGAATATAAAAATCGATATGAATTACCGAAAATACCGACCATCGGCAGTTTTGGTTTTGGAATGGCAGGTAAAGGATTTCATAAGTTGATTTCCAGGGTTCAAGATGAATTCGATACGGCGATCATCAGGTTACACATTCCGTTTGCCACATTTGGGGATTCCGACGGAAGAGCCGCACTTTCAATTGCCAAACAGTGCAAGGAACTTATTGTAAAACCAGGAATTGAATTGCAATTAAGTCATGAATTCCTAAGCCAGAAACAATTATTGGATTTTCTTGCACAGAACTCGCTTAACGCATTCTTTTATGATGAGCACAAGGGCCGTGGCATATCAAGCGTCATAGACTTTGCGCTTTCGGTGCAGAGACCCATTGCAATCACTAAAAGTGGCATGTTCCGGCACATTATTTCGACATGCCCTTCCATATGTGTGGAAGATTCGAGCTTGGTAGAAATTCTGCAAAATGGGATCGGACCCCTTTCAAAGTATTGCTTGGACTGGAACGAAGCCAATCTAATATGGGAATATGAGAGAATGATAGATGCGGTGCTCCAACTTCCCCTGAGAAATAAATTATACTATTACTATGCAGATATTCGCTATAAACTTAAGAAAAGGTGGAAAAAAATAAAATTGAAGACTCGTAGAGATACATTTACTCCTACACTGGAACCGGAGGTAGTTCAACAACAGATCGGTAAAGATGATAAATATAAACCAATTTCAATTCCCGACGTCACCTCATTCAACAGAATTCTTGATAACGATGCGCGACATATGTATAAACCTGTCATCGATGCACTGTATGATCTTCTTCCTGGAATGATGTCACGCAAAATCCCGGAAGCTAATATCCAGCAGGCGTTTGTACTTGATACAGTCCAAAAATATTTACCGAATCATGAATCACCGAAGATCTTGTGTGTCGGAAGCTACGATGACACCGCCGCAGCCGCATTGAAAAAACATGGGTGCCTGATAGACGAGGTGGATCCTGTGTTAAATTACGACTTGAATACATTTATGGATAAACCATCTACGATAAAATACAGCTATGATGTCGTATTTTCAACATCCGTCATTGAGCATGTCGAGGACGACGAACTTTTCATTAAACAAATCTACGACCTTCTTGCTCCCGGCGGAACGGCAATTCTAACATGCGATTACAAAGACCAATACAAACCGGGCGATCCTCTTCCACCGGAAGACTTCCGCCTCTACACTCAAAAAGATTTTAAAGAGCGATTGCTGCCGCTTATAAAAGACGGTTCGCTTGTCGATACTCCACGTTGGGACTGTACGGACCCGGATTTCGCCTATGCCGGTTGCCGTTACACCTTTGCAACATTGGTATTCAGGAAAAACAAGTCATGAAAGATCCAATTTTTCGGCAATAGCGATCAGGAAGACCCTTCCTTGCCGGAGGTCCTGAAAAAATGAAACCTCCGTTCCTCTCGATCTGCATCGCCACCTACAATCGCGCGGCCTTCATCGGGGAGACGCTGGACAGCATCATCGGCCAACTCACCGACGAGGTCGAGATGGTCGTCGTGGACGGCGCATCGACCGATGCCACCCGGACGGTCGTGGAGCGCTATGCCGCCGACTGCGCCGGTCTTCGCTACATCAGGCTCCCGGAGAAGGGGGGGGTCGACCAGGATTTCTGCAAGGCGATCGAATACGCCCGTGGCGAATACTGCTGGCTGTTTTCCGACGACGACCTTTTCAAGCCGGGGGCGGTGCAGCGCGTACTCCGCGAACTGCGGAACGGCCACAGCCTGGTGGTCGTCAACGCCGACGTGATGGACCGCGACTTCTCGACCCTGCTCCAGCCTTCCATGCTCGACAATAGAGAGGACGAGACGTACGGGACCGATGACCTGGAAGGCCTGTTCCGGAGGATCGTCCCCAGCATATCGTTTATCGGGTGCGTCGTGATCCGCCGCGAGACTTGGCTTACGCGGGAACATGCCCGGTATTTCGGCACGGAGTTCATCCACGTGGGGGTCATCTTTCAGGAACCGCTGCCCGGCAGCGCCCATGTCATCGCACAGCCTTATATCTCCATCCGCTATGGGAACGCCCAGTGGACATCACGCTCATTCGAGGTTTTCATGTCCAAATGGCCGCGTATCATCTGGTCGCTTGACTGCATATCCGACCAGGCCAAGCGGAAACGGGTGAAGCCCGAACCCTGGAGGAGGCTGAAGACCCTCAGGTTCTACCGTGCGGTCGGTTCCTACTCGCGTGATATGTATGAAAAGATCATCGCGCCCAGCGATGCATCGGGACCGTGGAAACTGGCTGCCCTGGCCATCTCGCTGCTGCCGCAGCCCGCATTCAACGCGTACATGCTGTGGTATCTCAGGACGTTCAGAAAGAAAAAAATCATGGCAATCTACGAACTCTCGAAAACCAGGGAAAACGGATCAGGCAAACCACGTCAATAAATTTTGCGTCCCCCATGTCCCGAAGGAGGATGGACGTCATATCAGCGTGAAGTGCGGCATGGGGACGATGAACTTCCCCCCCGAAAGCAGGTACGCCTTCTCCCGCAGCCGGAACTCCTCGAGGAAATGCCACGGGAGGACGAGGAAGTAGTCGGGCTTCGCGGCCCGTGCCTCCTCCTCCGACACGATGGGGATGCGGGTTCCGACGGTCATTTTTCCCCATTTATCCTCGTTCCGCTCCGCGGCGGCGGTGATCAGCGTGCGGTCGAGACCGAAATACTGGAGCAACGTGTTTCCCTTCGTCGAAGCCCCGTAGACGTACACCTTCTTTCCGCGGCCGACCTGCTCCTTGATGAAGCCGACCACATCCTCCCGGATCCGGTTCACCCAGACGGCGAACTCCCGGTAGACCTCGATGTCGTCCAGCCCCAGCCGTACCTCCTGCTCCCGGAGCGCCTGAACGCGCTCCTCGGCCAACTCCCGGTACGTCGCGTCCGCGAACCGGTTCGGGTCGGCGTTCCGGTTCCGGATGTACGCCCGCAGGCTTCCCCCGTTGATGTCGTTCAGTTCCACGTCGACGATCTCGAACCCGTGCAGGTTCAGAAGGTACTCGAAGGATTTGAGCGAGTAGTACTCGAGGTGCTCGTGGCAGATGTTGCCGAACTCGTTCGTCTTCAGCATCAGGGGGAGGTAGCTCATCTGGACGACCCAGAGCCCCTCCGGGTCCATCACGGCTTTTATATCGGATACGAACTTGTTGGGGTCCTCGAGGTCGTAGAACATGGCGATGCTCGTGACGACCTTCGGGCGGCGTCCTCGGAGATCCGCATCGGACCGGAACGCTTCGGCCTCGAAATATCCGACCACGAGTTTATCGGCGATCTTCCGTGAGAAGACGGCCAGGTTCTCCGCAGGATCGAACCCGATCTTCCGGATCCCTCCCGTCTTGTAGCAGGCAAGGAGCGTCCCGTCGTTGCAGCCGATGTCCACGACGGAATCCCCCTCGCGCAGGTGGAGGAGCGTCTCCGCCTTGTTCGCGATGTCGGCGAGGGCGTTGCGCATCGTCTGGTTCGTGCCGGAACGGTACCAGTAGTTCCGGTACATCGTTTCCCCGGGGACGGTGTGCTTGAGCTGGAGGAGCCGGCACCGGCGGCAGATCACCAGCTCAAGAGGGGCCTTCGTCCCGTCGGAGTCGCCGGGCGAGATGAAGTCGGAAACGTAATGTTCCCCCAGGTCCAGGACGGATTCCAGCGAACCATCGCAGACCCGGCAGGTCGTTCTCGTGATCATCGGTGCGTTTCTCCTTGAGAAGAATTTCCCGTCAAGCGGATCCTGCCGTCCGGATCGCTTCGAGGTCCGCGTCGACCATCATCCGTACGAGGTCCCGGAAGTACATCTCCGACTTCCAGCCCAAGACACGTCGGGCTTTCGCGGGGTTCCCCACCAGCTGACCGGTCTCCGGCGGGCGGAAACTTACCGTTTCCTGCACGACATATTCGCGGTAATCGAGCCCAAGGTGCGAGAACGCCTCTTCGCACAGTTCCCGCACGGAGTGGGTTTCCCCGGTCGCGAGCACGTAGTCGTCGGGATGCGGCTGCTGGAGCATGAGCCACATCGCCCGCACGTAATCTCCGGCGAACCCCCAATCGCGCCGCGCATCCAGGTTCCCGAGCCGCAACTCCTTCGCAAGCCCCAGCCTGATCTTTGCGGCAGCCAGGGTGATCTTCCGTGTGACGAACTCGGGGCTGCGCCGTGGGCTTTCGTGGTTGTAAAGGATGCCGGAACAGGCGTATAGGTTGTAATTTTCGCGGTACGTCATCGCCATCAAGTGGCCGTACACCTTCGACACACCGTACGGGTTCCGCGGGTGAAAGGGGGTCATCTCCGATTGCGGAACCTCGGCCGGTTTTCCGAAGATCTCGCTGCTGGAAGCCTGGAACAACCGGGCCTCCGGGGTGATCTTCCGGATCGCCTCCAAAATCCTGGTGACGCCCATCGCGAGCACCATGGTGGCCAGGATGGGCTGCTGGAACGACGCCGCGAGGACCGAGTTGGCGGCGAAGTTGTATACCTCGTCGGGACGGTGATCGCGAAAGATCTTTTCGAGGCGGTCCTGGCCGAGCAGGTCGTCCTGGACGATCTCGACCCTGTCAAGGAGATGCCTGATCCGGTCGATGTTGACGGGATCGTCGTCCGGCACTGTGCCGACCACCCGATACCCCTTGTCCAGCAGAAACTCGGAAAGATACGACCCGTCCTGGCCACCGATCCCCGTGATCAGCGCGGTTCGGGGTGATTTATGTGTCGTGGTATCCATTACCCCGTGAACTTCTTCAGGTGCGCGATGACGCTGAACCGGCTGTTCGAGAGGTTGAACCGGGGGATCCGATTCTGCCCGTAAAAAGTCACACAATACAACAAGCTGAGCATATTTACCAGATGCCCGGGGGCTGCTGCGACCGCCCAGGCGATCGTCTTCCGGCCCCGGGAGGCCGCTCGCGGGGCGATCCATCGCCGGTACTCCACCAGGGAGTACGACCCCATCGCCCGGTGGGTCAGCAGGGCTTTCAACCCCCGCCATGGCTCCCGCGGGCAGACGGTCGCCTTGACTTCGTCGGGGAAATCCCGGAAAGACCAGATGAGTTCCGGCCATTTGAGCATCCAGATCTCGAAACTGCGCGCGGCCCAGGAGACGTTGGCGTTGCGGACGGCAACGAGGGGCCTGGCGACGACGAGGGCGTCTCCGGGGAGGCGGTCCCGGAAAATCACCCCCACGTGGACGAAGAGGGAGCCGTAGTAGGGTGTCCGATCCCTGGAGAGCCAGACATCCCGCCGGATGACCACGCCGGGGATGAAGGAAAGGTGGTGTGCAACGTCCGCGAACAGCCGGTCCGCATCGGCAGGCTTGTATACCCTGTCCTCGAGAAAAGGCAGCCTTCTCGCCCCGATGAGCTCGCGGAGATCGGCATCCCGGTCCTCCGCGTTCACGACGATCAGGTCGTATCCTTCCCGGCAATGCCCCAGGACTTCCGGGACTGCGCCCGGCGTGAGGATGTCGTCGTCCGACATCATCCAGCAGTACTCTCCCCGCGCCAATTGGACCGTTCGGTCGTAGTCCCGGTCCACTCCCTGGTTGACGTCCTGCCGGACGTAGCGCAGGCGCGGGAACCGCTTGGCAAATCCCTCGACCGTTTCGGGGGTGGCATCGGTGGAGGCCGCGTCCAGGACGACGATCTCCACTTCGTCGGTGGCCTGGGAGATCAGGCTCTCCAGGGTGGCGCCGATGAAATTCGCCCGGTTCCGGGTCGTGATGCAGAAGGAGAGGGCGATATCCGTCATTGGCCGGTTACGGGAGAGGGAGAAATTTCCGTGCGAATTTGTACGCTTTTTCGGCCGGCCTCAGGGCGAAGGGAGGCGCCAGGCGGAACAGGAGGCGGCGAAGGTGGTCCGCCGGTTGTCCGTCGATGTAAAGTTTCGCGACCAGGCCGTCCAGGTACTCCATATCCCCGGGAATGTGGGCCTCGCTGGTCCTTGATTTGATGTACAGGAGGTTCAGGAGCGGATATTCGTTCTTCAGGACCCTGCGGATATGGAGTGCCTCCGCGCTCTGCGTTCCGAAGAATGTGTTTGCGAGACGGTGGTACCCTTCGATGGCGATGCCGACGCGGCGGGCGATCCCGCGCTCGGAGAAGGAGTCGTTGTCGTCGCGCTTGAGGAGATAAGTCCCGGACAGGTATTTGACCCTCAGGCCGCCGGGGATCAGCCGGAACATCCGCGCGACATGGTCCCAGCAGCTGCCCACGAACGTATCGTCCATCTTCGCGGAGTCCCACTTCTCCTTTCGAATCACCAGGGAGCTCATGAAGCTGAAGAAGGCCGTGGTTGTCAGCCCTCGCTCGAAGAAACCCCGGCGGTCCCGCGGATCTCCCAGATCGTACACGCTGCCGTCCGGAGCGTCGAGGATCGGATGTGGTTTTTGTGGGTTCATTTCGAAGTCGCACAGGGTGAAACCGCACAGGTAGAGGTCCAGCCCAAGGAGAATCTCATCGAGCACTCTTTTCAGGGCCCCTTCCGCTATCCAGTCGTCGGCGCTGAACAACCAGACGTACTCGCCCCTCGCCAGTTCCACGGACTTCGCCATGTCCCGGTCGATGCCGCCCTTCTTTTCAAGCCGGTGGTAGCGAAGCCGCGGGAACCGCTCCCGGCGATCCTGGACGACCTCTCCGGTGTTGTCCGTAGAAGCCCCGTCAACCACGAGGACCTCCACCTCGTCGGTAATCTGGGAAAGGATGCTGTCCAAGGTCTTGCCGATGAACCGGCCGAAGTTGTACGTGGGGATGCATACCGAGAGCCGAATGCCGCTCATTCCACTCTTCCCCGATCCTGCGCCGATCATCCCGCCTCACCCCTTCGATCCAGAAGGGTACGATACAACTCCACATGAGAATGGGCGATGGTGTCCCACCCTGCGGTGGGTGTTGCCACCGCCGCCGGGATCCTTATCCCCATATGCTCCCGGAGGGCTTGGCGCATCTCCTCAAGGTCCCCCGGCATCGCGTAATGGATGTTCTTGCCGGCGTCGTATCCCCGCCGTTCGAGTGAAGTTGTCAGTACAAACGTCCCTTGCGCGGCGGCACCGTGGATGGAGGAGTTCCATTCTCCGCCCCCGTCCCTGAAGGGAAACACCGCCGCGTCGGCCCCGGCAAGCAGCCTGCCGGCCTCCTCCGGGGGAAGGAAACCCGTCACGACGACTTTGCCGGCCCAATCGCCTCGATTCGCGAGGGTGAGGATCGATGCCTGGTAGTCGTCTGGGGCGGACAAGTCGCAGATCAGGACGAGTCGGTCACGCTGCGGGTCCGCGATCTCGAAGATGGATTCGATCCCTTTGCCCGGAGAGGCGAACCCGAAATAGACGACCAGTCTGCCTCCGGGCGCCCTCATCCTCTCCCGGACGGCGGCCCGTTCCTCCTCGGTCAACTGGAACGCGGGGATCGACGAAGCGTTCGGGATATAGCGGAGCAACTTGCGCCGGATCAGCCAACGATACCACCGCGGCATCTTTTCCCTGTAGTTTGGACGCACCACGACCAGCCCGCCCGGCGATACTGCGTTGAGAACGGAGGGCCAACTCCGCGAAGAATAATACTCGTGCCACGTCTGGACCACGGGGCCGTTTGCAATCCGAACGAGCATCGGCAGCACCCACTGGATCCCCCGGTAATAATGGGTGGGGTACTGAATGTGGACCACGTCCGGACGCCATCGCCGGATTCGCCGGACAATCGACGGGGCATCCGAGATTCCCCAAGTGCGCACCACCGGAAAAAGTTCGACGCCTTCTTCCACAACCCCTTCCGCCGGGATGCCGGTGAGGACGGCCACGGTGACGTCTCCGCGCCGTCCGAAGGCTTTCGCCAATTGCGCCGTGTAATCACCTACCCCGCAAGGCATCGGGGGGTAGGAGCCGGAAACGAGGAGGACTCTCATTCTGTCTTCCGGAGGGCAAGCCACGCGAAGGTGTAGTCCTTCCCCCCCCAGTGGATCACCTTCTCCCCCGCTTCGAGGTCGATCTCTCCACATGGAGAAAGCCCGTACGCCCGCGCTTCCTCGATGAAAGCGAGTACTTCCTCCTTCGAGAAGATCTTCCACTTCATTCCGAAGATATCGATCCCGGTGGTATCCACCTTTTCCGGCCAGTAGTCGAAGGACGCCAGGAAATACCCGCCGGGCCGGAGGAGTCGGGAAATTTCCGAGAGCAGCCTCGGCGGATCGAAGCCGTGTTCGATGACGGAGATCGCCGTGATGGCCCCGAACGACCCATCGGGAAAGGGGGTCACCATGAAATCGGCCACCTCGTATCGGATATGGTCTGCGAATGGCATCTCCTTGATGCGGGGGTTCAGGTCGACGCCGGTAAGGTTCGAATACTTCATGCGATGGAGGACGGAGAGGATCTCCGACGCGTAGGCTCCGACATCCAGCACGGGCGTTTCCCGATAAAGGTGATCCCGTAGGAAGCTCGCCGTCTTGAGCACGTCCCAGCTCTTGACGATGTCACCGAGCGTGACTCCGCCGAAGAACCCGATGGTGTTCAACCACCGCCGAATCCACGGCGTGAGGCAAGAGATTCCGGAACGGCGCATCTCGTCCCTTGCCGACCGGATTTCCGACCTGAATTTCAGGACCGAAGTCATCTCCGGATACCCTCGCAGGGGGGACTTTTCGCTGGAAACACGTAATTGATCACTCCGGGGTCGCAACGTCCTTGGCTCAGGTACCGTTCCACATCGGAGTTCGTCGAAACAGATTTCGAGTTTGCCGGCCGAGCTACCTCCACGGAGGCGTGACCCATTGCATCGAAAGGAGCCATCTCCGGATGAACGGGGCGGAGAAGGCCGTAAGAAGCGCGGCAACCAACCAGGTGATGCCGATGCTAACCACTGCGTAAATGGGGGTCATCGGTCCGTGCAGGATGATGCGCGCGACGAGGGCGATCCCCGAGGCGACCAGTAACGGGAACCCGAAATCCCGAAGGAACCATTCCGGGGCATCCCCCTTGAGGATCTGGCGATGGATGAGCGGGACGCCGACGAAGACATGGAAGGCGTTCAGCCCCAGCCAGAACACCGCGGCCCCGATGGCTCCAAACCACTTGACCATCAGGAAGATGGTCGGCACCATCGCGAGGAGAAATGCGAGGTTGATCGACAGGGTGATCCGGGTCCTTCCGTGCGCGAGCTGCAGCACATAGGGGAGGTTCAACATTCCGTTGAGTCCGGTTCCGGCGACGAGGATGGCAACGATGGGGGCGGTGTGAAGTGCGATTTCCGCGTTCCCGGTCCATAGCGTCATGATTTCGCGGGCGAACAGGAGTACGACCGCTACAACCGGCAGGATGAGGACCGCCATGACCTGGCTGGCGCCATGGTACATCTGACGGAGTCCCTGCTGGTCGTCGGCTGCAACCAATCTTGAAATTTGGGGGAACACGGTGTTGAAGATCGGAGCGATGAGGACCGTGAGGCCGTTTCCGACAACGCAGGCAAGGGTGTAATATCCAAAAAACTTCAGGTCGATCATCTTGCTGAGAATGATTTTGTCCAATTGCGACATGATCAGGGCGGACAGGGTGATTATGCTCATTCCGGCCGCGAAACTTCCGACGCCGCGGATCAGGCCGGGGGAGAATCTGGCGGGCCGCTTCCCTTTCGGAAGGCATCGCCAGAGAGCCACCGTGGTCGTCAGTGTCTGGAGCAGGCTGACGCCGATCTGCCAGGTAAAAAACGCGGTGACACTCGGAGAAACACGCCAGAGAACGAGGACGGCACCGAAACTGGCCAGGCCCGTCGATGCGATCGTGATCGCATTCAGCAGGACTTGCCGCTGCAACCCCAACAGTCCGCTCTGGTAGAAACTGAGCGGCCACTGGAGCGCGGCGAGGGCTCCCATGATCCTAACGGCGTGCCTAACCTCGGCTTCCTGGAGACTCCCCGCCTTGATCCAATGGGCCGCGATGAACGGGGCGGCAGAATATACCGCGATACCAATTGCCGCGCCGATTGCCCAGTAGGCGCCCTCGATGGTACGGACGAAGTCACGAGCCTCCTCCGCCTTGTCGGGTTGCCCACTGTACCGGGCCATCTCCCGATTCATGGTGGGGCTCAACCCCAGGTCCAGGATCTGGATGATTCCTTGCAGCATGAGGAAGAATCCGACAAGACCATACGACTCCATCCCCATGAACCGAATATAAAGGGGAATGCACACCAGTCCGGCTGCGACCACCCACCCCGATCCCGCGAGATTGGCGAGGAAGTTGACCTGGACCTGGATCATCGTCGAAGAAACCCGTTCGTCTCCGCATCGCAACCGGTTCCCGTCGTTGCGGTAGCACCCCCCCGGGTGCACTTTACCGGCGGGACGAAGGCGACGAGCCGCCACATCGATCTCACGCTGGAAGCCTGTGCAAGCGAAACCTCTCCTTGAATCGACGCGAACCGCCAACGGAATGCGCGCAATACCCTGGTTCCCAGGACCATATATGGTGAGATAATAACACGTTAGCGAAACGATCCGGTTCCGATTGGTTCTGCGAAGGCGGAGGAAGCTGGCGACGAGATGAAAAAAATCGTGCTTGTAAACGTCAGTAAAGGCTTCGCGAAGGGATTGATGCCTTTGGGTTTGGCATCGATCGCCACCTACCTGAGACAACACGATCCTTCGGTAGACATCAGGATTTTGGATGCGAATTGCCAGGACATCTATAACTCCTTTACCGATGCGGACCTCGTCGGGATCGGCGCGGTCACGCAAGACATTCTTCGGGCGGTCCATTATGCGGAATTCGTCCGGGGGAGATCGAAGGCGAAGCTGATCCTGGGCGGTGTTCATGTCTCCACACACAGGACCCTTCCTGAACCCTTCGATATCGGGGTCATCGGGGAAGGGGAGGCGACGATGCTCGAATTATCCGCTCTTGCTGAATTTACGCCCACGGAGTTGAAAAACGTAAAAGGCATCTGTTACAAAGACGATGGTGATCTTGTCTTTACCGAAGCCAGAGACTTGATCCGTCCTTTGGATCTCCTTCCTATACCTGATCGTGATTTTTTCGATATCGGATATTATATAAATAAAGTACAAATTATTCCGTACCACACTGGAATATCGTTAACTCTTCTTACCAGCCGAGGGTGCCCATTTAAATGTATTTTCTGTTCAACCGCAGTACATTGGAAAATATTCAGATCTTTTTCTGCAGAACGTGTCATAGGGGAGATAGAACTGCTAAGTATAAAATACAACGCCGAGATAATACATATATTCGATGACTTATTCATAGCGGATAGGAAGAGATTTGGGAAAATACATAAATTGATCGTCGAAAAAGGATTGAATAAAATAAAATACATGTGTCTTGTCCGGGCGGATTTACTGGACGACTCCATGATGCAGATGTTGAAGGAAATGAACGTAGTTGTGACGGGAATCGGAATGGAATCCGGATCCGACAGAATGATGAAATATTTGAAAAAAGACACATCCTCAACGGAAGAAAATGTAAGAGCGATCGAGCTGTCGACCAAATACAAAATCCCGACCATGGGAAGTTTTATGATCGGGTCCCCTCACGAAACGGAAGACGATCTGCGGCAAACGTTGGAATTTATTCGAAGGTTCAGAAGAAATCCATATTTTTCCCCGCTGGTGTATGTAACGTCTGCCTTCCCAGGGACGGAACTATGGTCTTACGCAAAAAACAAAGGTATTAATGTGGATGATTACGACAAGATCGTAATGGATTTGCCTGGTAGAAAAGAAGATCTTATTGGGGCGCCAATATTGTCATCGCTGTCGTTGGATGTTTTATATGAATACATACTCCAATTTAAAAAGGAAAGCAATTATGGCTATGTGAAAACTATTTTCTATGAAAATGGGCGAATGTATCAGAAGGCAATCGCCTATCTGAAGGCAATTTACGTGGAAGGGGGAATCATCCCGGGACTCGAGGGAATCCGGGAAATCAAGCGAGGGTTGTATAGTCCTCCGTCTGCGTAACGAATTGCCACGGCTGTTTTTCTGAAGTGCAATCGTAACGAAAGGGCAGTCACCGTTTCGACGGTGATTGCGTGACGCCCCCGCCCTCTTCCTCCACGGAGCGCTTCATCAGCGCCATCTCCTGCGCCATCTTCTTGTTCATCTGGTGCAGTTTCGAGATGGCGATCGAGAAGTGGATCAGGATCAGCAGGATGAAGAGGATCCCCACCAGGAAAAGGAACGAGGGCGGGTAGACGATCCCCGCGGCGTGGGCGATGCCGTCCAGCCAGTCCTGCTTCACCGAAAGGACGAGGATCACCGTGCTTCCGAACAGCCAGAGGATGGAGTACTCCTCCCGCAGTTTCCGGCGCCGCACCATCTCAAGGATGTACAGCAGCAGGCCGGCGGAGGCGCAGATGGAGAACAGCGTTACCCGGTTCACCCGAATCTCCGGATCCGGTTGATGAGGAAGGAGAGCGTCACCTTGACCATATAATACACCGCCCGGAAGGTGGTGATGGACGATTTCCCCTCTGCCCGGGAGTACATCCGCACGGGGACCTCCTCCGCGCGGGCGCCGAGACGGTGCATCAGGATGTAGGCGTCGACCTCCGGGTAATCCGACGGGTAGTGATGCGAGTAGAACTCTATCAGGGAGCGGTTGACGGCGAAGAAGCCCGAGGTCGGGTCGGTCACGCGGTACCCGGTGGTGAGGTTGACGAGGAGGCGGAAGAAGCCGATGCCGAAGATGCGCGGGATGCTCCCCCGGTACCCCGTCTCCCCGAGGAACCGGGAGCCGATGACGGCGTCCGCCCGGCCCGCAAGGATCGGCTCCAGCACCTTGGGGATGTCCTCGACCTCGTGCTGCCCGTCCCCGTCGATCCGCACGACGGCGTCATGGCGGTGGTCCCGTGCGAACAGGAACGCCGTCTGCACGGCCCCCCCGATCCCGAGGTTGCAGGGGAGGTCCAGCACGATCGCGCCCGCCTCCCTTGCGTTTTCCGAGGTCCGATCGGTGGACCCGTCGTTCACGACGAGCACATCGTGGGGGTATCGCTCCCGCAGCGAGCGGACCAGTTCCCCGATCGACCGCTCCTCCTGGTAGGCGGGGATGACGACCAGGATCCGGGGGGGATTTCCTTCCATAACGGGATTCATACCACGAAACTGTACGAACTGCATGGGGTTGCCATGTCCCGTTCATGCATAATAATGCGTATTCACCATGGTGGAAAGTCATGAAGCAGGGAGGTTGGGATGATCGTTCCGAAGCGCAACCCCGACGTCGTCTGGCGGCTCGAGAAGGGGCTCCACGCGATGGCGTGGGACAAGGCGCGCAAGGAGGAGGAGTTCGAAGACCTCGGCGTGCTGACCTTGATGGTCAAGGGCGGGATCCACCAATTGAACCTCGTGGGCGCGGAGATCTGGACCCGGATCAACGGGATCAGCACGTTGAAGAAGATCTCCGGAGAGGTTGGGGAGCTGTTCGGCTGGGAGGAGGGGGAAACGGAGGAGGCGGTTCTCGAATTCCTTACGGGGATCGCGGAGCAGGGGTGGGTGACCTTGAACGAAAGCGCGGGGCGGGATCCGGCCCCGCCGTGGAAAGGGAGCCGGAAGGCGTGATCCCCTACCTCTCCGAAAAGTTACGCTGCCTCGCTCCTTCCGGAATCGTTCCGGGTACAATGGGTGGACTTCGCGGCGGGAGGGACTCATGGATTTTTCGGTGCCTGTGCGGATCCGATGGGACGTCGACTTCCGGGAGCGGTCCGGCCGCGTGAAACGGATCGCGCGCCGGATCGCCGAGGCGTCGCCCCTCTTCGTGGAACTCCACATATCGGGGAAGCGGGGGTTTTCGGAACTGTCGGGGATCCTCGCGGAGCTGCAGAAGGCCGGCCCCCACGTGTCGGTGCACCTTCCCCTCCTGCCGCAGGCGACCGGCATGGCGCGCCGGGGATACCCGGTCGACTATATCTGGGACGTCGGCGCGACGGCCGGGTTCGTGCCGCGCCTGCCGGAAGGTGCGGCCGCGATCTCCTTCGTCCCCGACGAAGAGACCGCGGAGGAACTGCCGGAGATCGTGGCCGAGTTCGCCGAAAGCGACCTCGCCGAGCTGCACCTGCCGAACGTGAACGCGGTGCGGGCGGTCGCCGCGAGGGGTCACGTTCCCGTCCCCGGAATCGATCGGCTCCGCGCCGCCGCGGAAGCCGTCGCTTCCCTCGGGTTGTCGCTTCCAGGGAAACGGCTCGTCGTCCACGATTTCTTTTTATGGAAGGCCCTCTTGCGGACCTTTCCCGGCGCCACGGGCGACCGCGTCGAGTTCTCGGGGTGCCAGGCGGGGACGGCGCTCGCCTACGTGGACTGGGAGGGGAACCTCTACCCGTGCGACTCCCTCCCGATCCGGCTCGGAAGCATCGAGGAGAGGACGCTCGAGGAGGTGTGGAACTCCCCGCTGCGGGGGCGGGTGGCCGACACGGTCCGCTCCACGCCGTGGGCGTGCGACGGGTGCGCCGAGCATCGAGGCTGCCTCGGCGGGTGCCGCGGGATGGCGTTCCTCGCCTCCGGCTTTCTCGACGCGCCGGACCCCGCCTGCCCCGAGGAGCGCCCGTCCGCTCCCCCGAAGATCGCTTCCTCCGAATCCTGACGACCGTTTCCCGCGAAGGGTGCGGCGGGGGACAGGTCTCCTCCCTCGCCGACACCTTCAAGAAGACGTTCTCCGGGGTGACCAACGAGGGATATGCGATCCGTCTCGCATTCAAATATAATCTCCGGGGGTTTTCATTTGACGACGAGAGGAGAAGTGCACGTGAGGAATTATCGGAACGGCGTG